>Ga0222719_10000415_pt1 | contig 42238 bp, 55 predicted proteins | sample C33_34DmetaG_FD_165039 | JGI IMG/M metagenome (GOLD analysis project Ga0222719, IMG submission 165039) | Estuarine water microbial communities from San Francisco Bay, California, United States - C33_34D | ecosystem: Environmental > Aquatic > Marine > Unclassified | place: USA: California... | reverse complement strand
TCTCGTATTCTTGAGGCGACATCTTCTGAACTTGCGACTCACGAAGATACGTAGATGCTTCATTCTCTTGTGGCTTGCTGCGGCTGTTCTTTGTAGATACAGACTTTGCAGCATCCTTATCTGACTTAGGCTTTTTAGTCGTAATGCCTGTGTCAGCTTTATACAAATCAATTGCTCGTGCGGCAGAACGTGCATCGTTGTCATTGTCATACAACGCATCCTGTACCCACTTAGGCTGGTCTTCTGCCCACTCGTGGAACTCATCGCTGTCACGAATCTCGTCAAAGTCAGGATGAATACGCATAAGTTCTGCTTCAGCTTTTTCTTTAGTAGCAGACATTTGCATCTCGTCAATTGCTCTGAGGCGTTCTTCCAGAGCAGTAGATTGCTCACGTGCCTTCTTCATTGCAATTGTCTCAACGATGGCTGCTACGTCAGGATATTCCTTTGCCCATTGCTCAATGTCCTCGTCGGACTTAGGCAGCTTCATTTCCTTTTTAGTAGCTTCACTAAGCTGTCGCTTTAGTGCTTCTAGTTCAGTTTTGAACTCTTCAGCTTGTTTCTGCTGATGCCTACGTAGGTCAGAGTAACGCTTCTTAAAAGTTTTTTCCTCTGCGTTTGTAGGCTCTTCTTCTTCTGGTTCAGCAGCTTCTTGCTCTACTTCACCACGTTGTTCTTTGAGCATCTGCTCAAGTTCTTCTTCTTCCATTTTACGTTTGTCTTCGTTACTGTACTTACGATTTGCAAACGCTACTTTTTTAGGTGACTGCATTTCTTCAGCCATAATTTCGGCTTCTGCCATTTTTACTTCTCCTAGTTGGGGCCAACCGTAGCCACGTCGGGTGGGGGATTAGGGTAGCCAACATACGTGTGGACTATTTTTTAGAAGCTAGTCCACCTTGCTTCATCTTCTTGACTTTGGGTTTTGGTTTAGATGCTAAACCACCTTGATTGCCGTACATTTTATCGTAGTCACTTTGGCTTCCTACACTGGCACTAGAGTCTGGCTGACTCCAATCCGTGCTAGACGAGCCTGTACGACCTCCACCAGAAGACTGGCCACTGCTGCTATCTGATCCACCACCAATGTCACCAAAGTATGATTCATTTCTTTCTCGTGTCAACTCAGCACGAGTTTTTCCTGTACCAGCAGTAGGTGCGGAACCAAGGTCTTCGTCGTAACCCGTGTCTGCTGCAACTTCTTTTGTGGCCTCTTTAATTTTTTGTTGAATTATGTTATCAAAAATTCGATCACGTTCTTCGTCATTACTAGCCAATTCGTTTGCACGTTTAAGTTGCTCTCGTGTTTCTTTAGCAATACGTTCTTGTTCCGCAACTCTTTTATTAGCTTCTCTTGTAAGTGCGTCTTGTTTTATGTTTGCTAAAAGATCGCTAGTGGCAGGAGAATTTGCCCCCGACTCATCAATAGAAGTTTTTAACCGATTATACTCATCTCCAGTAAGTTTGAATTTATCTTTACCCCTTTGGAAATTAACTGTAACCCCTGATGGTAAAGGCTTACCAGACAAAAGACCAAACGCTGTTCCTGCAACGCCCATAGCACCCGGCATAAATCCTTCCGGCATATCAAATGATACGCCATATGTTTCACCACCTACACCAAGCCTACCACCACCGGGACCAAACATTTCTTCTTCTTCCCGGCGGCGACGGTCATCATCGCTATCATCTCGTTCTACTACACGTGTTGTTTCGGGTGTAGCAGGAGTAACTTCAGTTTTAGGCGGCTGCGTTTTTTGATACTCTTCCATAGTAATAAAACCATCTGGAATTGCAATCGTAGGCTGGCCACCTACAAAAGTAATAACACGTTTCTCGCCGGTTTCGGGATTAATATACTCTTTAGTTGTTACCTCTGGATCAGTAGGCGTCTTGGGAAGGAATTGTTCTGGTGTTGGCAATGTAGTCGGCACAGGTTGTGTTGGAACAAACTGTTGTTGTGCAGGTACATATGCTTGCGCCATTGGTGTCTGACCGTACTGCGGCATCTGATACGGCATGTATCCACCTACACCACCCGCAAATGCAGACTGCTGTGTACCCGCAATACCATATGGATTACTCTGTCCCGGTACAAAACCACCGACATTATACTCAAGATCGTCTTCCATGTCAAGATCATTAATGTCAAACGGAAGATCATCCGGCATAATGGCTTCATCGCTATTGCCCATCTGTCCCATGTCTTCCATCGTTTGAAGGCCCATCTTAGCTTGTTGACGCATTTGCATTAGTTTCTCAAGGCCAATAAAACGAACTACGTCTGCAGGAAATACAAACTCTCCCTCGCTAAGTTGCGCTGGAATATCGTCTCTTACTTCCTCTTGTGTAGAGCCGGGTGGCACATCATTGCCCGACACAGGGTCTACTGTACCACCTTCATCCATAAGACCGCCGTCTTCAAATAGTTCCATTTGTTTAGCTATGCCGCCTTTTTCATAGTAACGACGTAATTTTTTTAGACTATTTTCTCCTTCTGTAGACAGAGGTTTCATAAACCTTTCCCCCCGCTGCATATCTTCAATAGCACGTGACATAATACGTTTGCGGAAAGCCTCTCGCTCTTCTTCCGTCATACTATTGAGAGACTCGATCATATCTTCGGTAATAGGATATGTTTGCATTTCAGATTCTGTAGTAGACATGCCGCCCTCGTTAAAATGTCTTAGTATAGGTATGTAAGGTTTAATTTTTTGAAATGTAGATTCGTCATCTGGTACGTCAACAATAGGCACTTCCGTATCGGTATCACGAATTTCACCCGGTTGATTCAAGTATTGTGCCGGGTCACTTTCATCCGGTATAGACGGTACAAACTCGTTACGTTCCAGCGGGGCAAGTTCTGCAAAAGTTTTTTTCGCAGACTCCCTGCGACGATCAGAGTGTTGAATACCGGGAAGTTCAAATCTATCTGTGATAGCATCTGAAATTTGTGCTGGGTTTGTATTAGTCTGTAAATACGCTTTTATAGTACCGGCATTTCCTCCGCCCATATTTTTTGCGTATTTGTAGTTAGGGTCTTGTGAATCCTCACCAGCCATAACCATGTCTAAAAAATAATCTAACTGCGATTCTGCGCTATCTTCTTTGTTCTTATCTTCTAGGTATTGCTTATACCATGTTTCATGTCCCGCTTTATTGCGAGGATCATCAAACTGAAACAAACCATAACCGCCACTTTCTATTGTACGAGGATCACGAGGATTACCGGATCGAGTTTGACGTTGTGTGTAATCGAATGATCCACCGGTTTCTACGTCAATGTTTCCAACAATACCTGCAATAGCTGCATTGCTTAAGCCACGTTTTTTTAAGTGATCTATAACTCGCTGCTTATTATCGCGGAACTCTTGGCGTCCTGCTTCTTTCATCTCTGCTATTTCTTTTTCAGAAGGTTTACTTTCTGGAAGCGACATGTTACGAACACGTTCCCTGTCTGTAGCTTTCAGTATTTCTTCCATCTGCGCTTTTGATGGTTTAGAAGTTGGACGTTCCATTAATCTCATCCCTGAGTTGTTTTAGTTTACGCAATACTGCTATTGCTCCTTGCTCTCTATGCAAGGCAATAGTATCTGTTGATTGTTCCATTACTTTATGATGCTGCGCAATAGCATCATCGAAGTAGTTATTGAATGCCTCCCATTGGCGGTTGTTGTTGACCACCGGCTTCAGGCGGCTGAGTATTTGTTGCTTGTCCATTTCCACTAAATCCTTGTTCACCCGGAGTAGGAGCCATACCTACGCCCATTGTGCCGCCCCCTGCACCAGAAGTATCCATAGCATCTGCACCAGCAGGTGCGCCTTGTTGTTGCTCTGGTATCGGTGCTTGGAACTGTTTCATTAGTTCCGCTTGCAGGGCAGCTTCACTCATATTGTTGGTAACTTTGTCGGGGTCAAGGTCCATAGACTTTGCAATCTCGCGGATTACATATTGGAACTTTGCGAATGGTGCAAGAGCAGGATTACTTGCTACTTGCAGGAACTGCATGAGACGCTGACTACGTACTTCGTTAGCCATGAGGCTTTCTGTTCCACGTGCTTTAACTTCAAGGTCGCCTTTAATTTCGGGATCAAAGTCAAACTGCATGTTAAAGCGGAAGAAACCTTCGCCAAGAGGACGGAGCAGATAATCGTCTACATTCTTGATGACAGTCTTGATGCTACCAGCAGCAGCACCCATTAGCATGGAGATGCCGCTGGCAGTACGACCAACACCGGTAACACCGGTTTGACCGTGAGCAAATGACGGGAAGCCGGTGCTTTCGTCTGCAAGCTGCCGTGCCTTGTCAAACAGCATCATATTTTCAGAAGACACATTCGGGAACTTTGTGCCAAAGATAGCCTGACCCGGTGCGCCGCCCTGACGACGGAACACCTTACCCGGATATAGAGACAGGTCTTGTCCCGGTACCAGATTGGTCTCGTCTACCTCTACAATCAAATTGCCTGACAGCACAGCGTTATCTACAGCCATACGCATGAAGCCGTTCATCAGCGTCTGCGTGTCGTCCATGTTCTCTGCAATACCTACACCAAAGAAGCTGTATGGGTTTAGTTCATAAGGTGCAGCTACGTAAGGAATACGTGCTGGCTTAAACGGATTCAAAACCATACGTAGAAGTTTACCGTTACAAATCCACACGTTTGCCTGAAGTTCATCAAAGTCTTTCAGTTCTTTTGGAATGTCTACGTTATTCTCTTCCAGCAAGTCTGTGTCTACAGTACCCCAATATTCCAGCACTTCAAATCGTTCAATACCGTGTTCTGGCGCATAGTCAGACAGATCATCTTCCCAATACTTTTTAGTGTAGTTTTCGCCCATCCTAATTGCTTCGTCAATAACTTGATCACGGAAATACGGACGCTTTTTAAGTTGACGTAGTTGGGAACGAGACAGCTTGTGCCGTTCAATAATAAACTGCGCCTCATCCATGTTATTTGAATCTGGATCAGGGTAGAAGTTCCATACCGATACATGATTTACTTGTGGCACAGTTTTGAAAACAGGATCGTATTCGCCATCATCACTCCAGTTAGCGTACTCTTTATCTGTAGCAAACGGACCTTTCATGATGCCAGTGCCGAATAGTGCCATTTCAAATGCACTGCTGCGCAAGTTCTTGTTAGCACCAGACTCCTCAAGCTGGTCGTGAATTTTCTTCTGCATCTTCTTAGCTGCAATCATAGCAGGGCTAAACTCAATTGCAGTAGGCGTCTTGCCTGGACCTTCTTTCAGTTTATCTTCTACAGGCTGCAACTTTTCACCAAGAGGACCAAGCTGTTCTCGCAGTGATTTAGCTGTAGCACCCGGCGGTAAATCACGTCCGTCACCCGGAAAACCGTAAGGGCTAGACAGCATTGTATCGCCACGCAGCTGCTCCGGTTCTTGCGGATCAAAATGAACATCAGCAACTACGCCTTCCGGCAGTTCAGTAGGCTCAATGGAAAGTGGAAACTTATTGTTAGCAAACAGCACGTCAACAATCTGACCGTAAGCTGCCAGTGTTTTGGTCTTTGTAACCTTGATAAAGACACGAGACTTTTCAGATTCAGTGAACTGGACATCAGGTCCATAGAGACCCCTGTAGTTACGGTATGCTCTAAGCCACCGTTCTTCGTCCTGATACCGGTAGTCTTCGGCTCGTTTGTACTTTTCCATGATTACAGGAATAATGTTAGACACATCTGCATCGTACTGCACAGAATCGTCTGTATCCTCCAACGCAATAGCGTCGTCTTCAATCATGATTTCATCTTCATCCATGTTACTTTTCCTTAGTAGCCAAAGGTAGAATCAGCTATTTGCATTCCGCTTGACGGTCTGCCGTGCGGGTCGTAGTCGAAAATAGAGAACCGGGGTCGAGACATAATCCCATACCGGAGGGCGTCGTACAAATGGTCTTCAGACTTTGTGTCAACGTCTTCTGGATTTTTCTTGTCAATCGGCAGGGCCGGTAACTGACTGATGACATTTGTGCAGCTATCAAAAAATACAAGTCTAGGTTCCTCTGTAAACTCATCAATCTGAAGACGCCTGTGTATTTCGTTCTTACCGGCTACACGACTACCTCTACTTCTGTCTGATGGACGCCAACGGCATCCCTTACTAATCATCTGTTCCGCAAGAGACGGTCCAGTATCGCCACGCTTATGCCAAAGACTGCTATCCAGCACACCATACTTAATGTTCCCATCTTCGGCTTCCAAGTCCAGTATCATATCAGCCAAGTCTGTGGCGAGGACTTTGCTGACGTATAGTTCTCGATATACGATAAGTTGCTCGTCAGGCGCAACTGCAAACCAAAGAACGCCAGTATAACTCCCGTAGCCATAGTCACATGCACGAAACTTGACCCAGTTACTAGGGATATAAAAAGGTTCAACAACATGAACCCGCCTATCAAACTCAGTAAACGCTGCGCCTTCTTTGATGTCCCAATCGCCTTCAAGAAGCTGCCTACGCTGCTGTTCTGGAAGCGAGAGGAGCATGGCTTCATAGTCACCCGCTGTCGCAAGGTATGGGTTATCAGAAAGTCTTGCCGGGATAAAGCGTCTCTTAAATAGGGACTTTCCAGCCTTGCTATGTCCAGCGGGGTACTTGAGTACCTCTCCTGTTTCAATGTCGGTTGCATCAAATTGCCTATTATACGGTGCAGGGTCAATAAACATTTTCTTAACCCAGTGATGCCCTCTACCGCCGGGGTTAGTCGTAGCCCTCATAAAGATAGGCAAATCAGGTGCAGTGGACCGAAGACGACTTCGCATATAATTCCATGCGTATGGTGTGGCCCATTGTGTCAGTTCGTCAAAGCCTATCCAGCTAAAAGCCAGACCCTGATAACGCAAGACATCCTCATCCCTGTCTAGGTAGGACATCCACAACCTTGCGCCAGATGGCGCGGTCCACTGCATCTTTCTTTCTGACCACTTGATACCGGGCCAAATTTTTGGATACAACTCCTGAGACTTGAAGATAAGTTCACGCAGTTCTTCTGTCGTGTGTCGCAGGAGCAGTCCGCTAAACTGCGGATGTCCCATGTAACGCAGTGGGTCAGCAAGCATTGCATATGACTTACCGCCCCCTGCACTGCCGCCGTAGAGAACTTCACGTTCCGATGCGGCAAGAAATTCTGTCTGCGGACCCGGATTAGGTTTGAATAGTACGTTAGCATGTTCTTCAATGCTAGATGCTTCATATTCAACCTCTGCAATTTCAACCGTTGGCTTTTGCTCCGGTTCTTGCTTCTTCGATTTCCTTCGCTTTGGCGATTGCCGTTTCCGCATACTCTGCCCACTTGCGGAGGCTTTTAGCTGTGTTCTTACGCTGTCGCTCATGTGCTAACCGTTTCCTCAATCCTACGTGTGAGATGTATCTGCCGCTGTTTGATGTCAGCCAGTTAGCTACCTCACGGTAAGAATACTGATTGACGTATTTACGTGCCTTCTCTAGCAAGTCTAGTTCGACTTTGATAGGGTCAAGAATGTCGGGGTCTTCTTCGTTCTGCTTATAGCCAAATGGTACAGTCCTTGCAATACGCGGGATAGGCACCCATTCGTTTTCTTCTTTTATGTCTGTGGGCTGTGGTAACTTCCACTTGCCTACGCTTCTAGTCATTTCTTTTTACGGTTATCTACGCTGGAAAGAACCATACCACCTTTACGATAGTCAGTCGCGCCACGAGATTTTTTAGTGGACATTCCGCCTTTGTTGAAGGTCATCTGATCATCAGCTAACATTTTCATTAAATTCTCTTGACGCAACTCAAGGATTTTAATTTCTTTAGGAGACAATTTAGGATTTGTTAATTGTTTATCAATATATTCAATGCGTGAAATAACGCTGTTATCGCCTTTTTTGTTTATAGCAGCCATCAGTCATCCTCCTCTACTGCGGCTTTCGGTGGCATAAGCATAACACCACCGGATGCCTCTACCTGCATCTTCTCTGTCTTTACAAGACCTACACGGTCAAGCAGTTCTTTTGCAGCAGACATCTTATCACGAATGCCAAGTTCAGTTGGGTCATACAGTGCGCCGGTCATAGCCATAGCAGCCTTCGGTGCATTACGCGCCATGTACATCTGGGTGGCCTCAAGGATTTCTTCCTTCAAGCCCTTGACAATTTCCCCAGTCGAACTTGTGTCAGAGTACCCAGCCATCTTCTTAGCCATGACCATATCGCCACCGGCTTCATCAAAAAGAACAGCCAGAAACTTCTGCTGCTTCTCTGTTAGTTGTCTAGCCATATTACTTACCTTTGTTTTGGCACTTACCTACAGCACTGCAGTTAGCAGGTGTCGGACAACCTTTACACGGTTTGAAATCTTTAGACATTAAAACTCTCCGTTGTGCATTGCGTTAGCAAGTTTGGTAGCACGTCCTTTGACTTGCGTTGCCCACCTGCTGTCCAGCATCTCTTTTGCTGCTGCTTCAAAGTTGCCCTCATGAATGGCATTCCACATATTCTTAAACTTACACAGACGAGGTACACCAAGATTAAATGCCATATCTACGAGAACAAGTTGACGTACAGCGTCTAAGTTCTCTACGCAAGGGTGCGCAGCGAGAAGTTCTTCTTCGACAATCTGTACGTCATTCTGTGCGAGGTACATGGCGTCAGCTTCAGTGATGCCATCAGAATAAACATGTTCAATAGTCGGATAATCCATCCAGTCCAGTTCATCCTGTGTGATACCCCGGTCATCTAGATTTCTACCAATGCCGATTGTGTTGATGCCAAGCGTGTCCTGATACACCTCAAGACGCAGCCCTTCATGGCTAATCAGCTTCTCAATCAAATTGTCTCTACGATATTTCATTTCTCGTGTCCCATCCATACGGCAAACGCACCAGTCATTGCGCCAGTGACTACACTAACAAGAGCAGACTGCTGCGTCGTCGGGTCTGGCAAAGTCATGAACCACTCAACGACACGCCAAGCAGACACGGACATCATAATCATCATCAGGCGTGGCAGGATTTTCCAAGCCAGCACTCTTTCCATTACAATTGTCATTTGTTTTTACCAAAGAATTTTGTAGCTGAACGTACGCCAAAAGAAGCGGCAACGATGACTCCCAGTGAATACTGATACCATTCAGGCATTGCATTGAGTTGTGCGAAGCCATTTGCAACTACCTCTTCCATACCGGGAATGAATGCGAGGATAAGCGGAATGCTGAACAAGATAGTCAGCCATTCATCCTTCCACGAAGACTGACTACCTTTAGCCATCTCCAAGTCCCAATCAATTTCACCCGTAGCCTTCTTCTCCATGATAACTGCTTCAGCACGTGCTTTAGCGACCTTGGCTCCGGTTTCTGCTTTCTTTGTTTCAACTTTGCCTTCTAGCCATGTGCCAGCTAAACTAGCTATAGGTCCGATTAGTGCCTGTATCATTTTGCTTCAGTTCCCATATCTTTTTCTTCAGGAGAAATACACGATTATCAAAGTCAGACTCAACGTCCACTAGCCTTACTTCACGAGGGTCGTTATGAGCCTCTGCGAAATCTTGCAGTCTTTTTTGCAATTGACTGAGGCTGTCGTACAAACTGTTGGCCTTTCCGTGTTCCTGCTCTTTTGGCTCTAGTTGTAGCAGAGTATTCAGCAGATGTCAAGGATTTAATTGCTTTCTCTGGGAGATAGCGTTCACCAGTCTGTGCTGATGGCTTACCAGACTTAGTGCGCCACTTCTGCTTTGTCCAGTCTTTGAGGCTTTGCTGGGGAGTGCGAAGTGCCATTAAATTTTTCCCTGTGAATGTAGTGCTAGTATAACAAATGCAGCCAAGACTGTCAAGCCCACAATTAAAAGAAATGTCACAATAGCTATTTCAAAATACATCTTACGCTTGCGTATGCGTTCTTCTTCTGCCTCACGTCTAGATACACGTGCCTTTGCCTGAAACTTCTGCCAGTCATTCCATAAACCCGGACGGCCTGTGTATATCATAATCTGACGAAGTTGCTCTTCCTGCTCACGTATCTGCTCAAGAGCCAAGAACTCTTCTAGGTCACCGCCGCCACCCTTCTTCTGGGTTTTCTTTTGCAGGTCTTCTTTGGCACCGACGAAGCTTGCAATCGCACTACCGGCAGCAGCAATGTCCTTGCCGTTCTGGACAGCCGTCTTGATAACGGCGAAGGCAGCGTTGGCAGCAGCGAGTTCGGCAAGCATCAGTACGTCTCCATATCTTCGTTCACTAATTTGGGTAAGCAATATGCAGAGATATTCTCTCCCTGCTTATGGAGTTTCTGTGCATACCAGACACATTCATTCAGGTCACGAAAGTACATGTCGCTGCTGACCTGACGTTTGTCTTCTCCTATCCCAAGAAATACCAATAGGAGAAAGACGTGTTTCATTTCATTTGTCTACAGCCTCGTCATGTAAAACCCATTGCAGACGTAATACGTCTTGCCTTAACTCTTCAATGTCTTTTGCAGTGGCATGGCCTACCATAACTTCCCGCATCTCAAGTTGCAGGTCATTTACAGTTTTCATATTCCACGCAGCAAGAGCCATCAGCAATGCCATCAAGCCGCCAACAATTTGCTTTTCCATTACTTGTAGCCGCCCCCTGCTGCCTTGTATTCACGTGCCAGCATCTGCGCCTTACGTGCTGACCACTGACCGGGCTTGCCACCCTTACTGCCAGCTTTAATCTTTTCAAATAATCTTTTTCTCAGTGCTGGCTTAGTGTAGTTGCCAGCTTCATTAACTCTACTCTTGCTCTTCTTTTTAGACTTCTTCGGTTTGCTAGCTTTTCTAGCTGCCCCGCCTTTCGCAAGCTTTTGCTTTTTCGCCACGCCTTTAACTGTTCCTTTGTTGGCTGCTGCATAGAACACGTCCTCGCCTTTTTCTACACCATACTGCTTTTTCATGGCAGCTTTAATCTTAGAACCTTTAGCTGTGAGGGGCATTCTCCTATCTCCTATGCTCTACGGGCAGGGTTGTAGTATTCTTTTACAGAAACGGTTACACCCAAATTACTACCACCACCATTAAATGCCGTAATCTTATCGCCAGCATGTAAGTGTAGTCTGTCTGCCGTAATCATGTTGAATACGTCATTACCCGCAATAGATTTATTGCTTAGAATGGTATAATATGCGTTGTCTTCTTTGTGATACCACTGTATGCTTACGGTATCTGTAGAAGCTGCACCATTACTGATATGCAGGAACTCCACCGTAGCATCGTGAAAGTTTGGTACAGTATATATAACATTAGAACTAGCACCACCAGCAGTAGCAGTAATGGTCACGCTTTCCGTTGCGGTATCAAATGCGGCAGGTTGTACCATTAATCATTCCAATTCAGCACATCTCTGTGCTTTTTCCAAAACCAATTACCAATACGAGTAAAGGGCTTGCCCATGTAGAGCAAACCCCAGCCGAAGTATTTAACCGAAGTACGTTTTAGGTTTGTTAGCTTTGTTAACATTCTTCTTGTGCCTTCCGGGTCTACGAATACGACGCTTCTTCATGAAGCTGTTTGCGAATTGCTTGGCCATTACTTCTTCTTAGCGTAGCCGCCGTATGCCATGTAACCCATTCTATTGCGCACTGCAGTTGGCAGCTTCGCAAGACCGGGATTATCTGGTTTCTTCATCATACCGCCAGCGGCCATCTTCTTAGAAGAACCTTGAGTGGCTGGCATAGACGCACCGCAGTTAGCATATCCACCCTTATTGTATTTCTTGGCTTTCATTTTCTTCTCCATTTGTTTTCTAGGCATAGAACCAATGCCGATAGAAATAACAGTTACGTTGTCACTTTTTTTCTTGGCCATTATTTCTTCTTCTTCAAGTTACCCTGCTTACCATCGGCAGCAGCTTTGGCAGCAGCACTACCGGTGCCGCCATACTTTGCCATGAGCCTACGACGATCCGCTGCATCCTTCGGAAAGATGTTACCCTTCGGACCAAAGCCTACATTCTTACCGGCGGTGACTGGCTTTGGACGTGACTTAACAGTAGGCTTACCCTTTGCCGCAGCTTCGCTCTGTTTAGCTGAACGATCCTGTGTAACTTTAATAGGTTTACGCTTACCCTTTGCAGCTGCTTCACTTTGCTTTGCAGAACGATCTTGCGTAACTTTAATAGGCTTGCGCTTAGGCTTAGGTTTTGCCGCAGCTTCACTTTGTTTAGCTGAACGATCTTGCGTAACTTTAATAGGTTTTTTCTTAGCTGCCTCTGCTTCTTTTCTTTTACGAGATTCTAGTTCAGCACCTGCCAATGCAGTTACTGCTGCAAGTGCAGCTGCAGCACGTTGTGGTTTATCACCAACTTTAGACTTTGGTTTTGCTTGTGGCTTTGGCTTGGCTGCAGGTTTAGCAGATGGCTTGGGTGCTGTAGCCTTCGGTGCAGGTTTAGCTGCAGTACCGGCAGGTACACGTACCTTTGGCTTGGGTGCGGCAGCTGTAGTGGGCTTACCACCCGGTGCTGTAGCACGAGGGCGTGGCTTCAATGCACTGACAGCTACATCCGCAGGTTTCTTTAGTGTAACACCACTAATAGGCTTGGCATTGGATACTTGGGCAGCAGTAGGCGTTGGGTTGACCTTTGCATTCGGGTACATCTTCTTTGCCCGTTTTACAAAGTCCATAGCACTCTTGGTCAGCTTACCGCCAGTACGGGCTAGCTTTATAGTACCCATACCCGGAATCATAATCAGAGCAATGTCACCCATTGCACCAGCAGCAGTCTTCTCTCCTGCCTCAAAGCCTTTACCAAAGCCTTCGATCTTTTTAAGTTCTTCTAGTTGAAATTCGTTAAACGCCATTACTTTCTCCTAATTACCATTTAACTTTATGAGACCAGTATTTTGCTGATAGCTTACTGGTAGGTTTGCCTTGCGCATCGTGACGCGCATAGTAACTGCGTTTACGTGCTTTGTCTTTCGCAGTCTTAGGACTTTTGCCAGCACCTTTAACGCCCTGCTGACCGAAGCGTATAAACTTGTATTTGCCACCCTCAGATGCCATTACGCAATGTGACTTTGTAGGATGTTTAGGTGTCCTCTTCGGCTTGTTTACACCGGAGAGTCCCTCTTCCTTCATCTTATTCTTTACTCTCTCAGGAATAGCCATTGCTAGACACTCTCTTGTTTGTCACATTTATACAGATACTGATGAGGTACGGGTAGGGTCACCGACAGTGCTGCAATCATGTTGTGCGCACGGAGGATGCACTCCTGCTGTGTCTCATACGGACCCAGCGTATCTGTAGCTTCAATACATAAATCAGCTTGGCCTATGACACAAGCTAATACCATTGCAGTGAACATATCTATGCCTCATTCGGCTCTTTCCATCCCTCTGCCCTCATGGCGTCCTCTACATGTTTCAATGTAAATGAACGACCGTAATGCGCTTCAACTGCCTGTCGTACGAAGAAGACATCACTGTGAGGGATATGCAAACGGTCTAGGGAATTAGTACGGATAGCATCATAGAATGCTTCAAGAACATTATCTGTGTATAGTTTTACGGATTTCTTCGCCATTGTCAAGTAAAATCTTTCATTAGGGTCACTTAAAGTGATAGTCCGCATCACTTAAGTGTCCATTTAAATGTATTTATAGATTTACTAAATAACATTTAAGTGATCACTTATAGTGTATGTTCGTCTAGTTTATATAATTATACCAGATTACACATAGCGTGTCAATAGTAAAAGTGCAAGTCCGCGTTAATTGTGATATATGTTACAATATGTAACAGTATGTGAGTAGAGTATTGCCTAAAAAATAGGCAGATTGTGCAGTGCTTGTGCATGTATGTGTATCAGTTGTCACTGTGGTTAACACTCAATTTTACTGATCTGTGTGTTTCTGTGTATATATATACCACTAACGTGGGGGTGGCCCCTGCCTACCCCTTTGATATTGCGCGATTATGGGCGGGTGGCGCAGGATTGGCGGCGATTGGCTGGCATCAACCATGCTTTGTCCTTTGTTTTCAATGGGTTGAGGCAGTCATCTGAAGCAAAGCAAGTGATTGACTATCACTTGACGTTTTAATGTGCTAACACAACAGCACGTTTTTGCAGATGGTACCGCCATGTGACAAAGCCAAGCATATACCCACACCTTTATATATACACGTAAGCGTTCCCCTTTTGTTCTCATATCCCGTGCCTACACATGAACGAAACAGGACCGAACTAGGAACGAAACAGGAACACTCTATCTGTCCCCATTCGATACCCCGAAAAAACCTAATAAAAACAATGGTCGAAAAAAAGTGTTTGCAAAGCGTTTTTGTTTCAGGCAGTTTCTAATCATCAGAAGCGACGACGCTCTGCCCTAGGCAAGACAACCCGCGGACGATACCGCCAGATAACCCTAGACTGCCACGGGCGACATAGGGCTGGCACTAGAAGACAGACTACCCCGTCCGCATAGGGGAATAGAAGCGGATAGCTTGCAAGGCTAGGGTTTGCCCACGTAGCAAGCGAAGATAAAAAAACCTGTTGACTACCAAAGCCGATTAGATTAGGCTTTAGAGACTGAAGAAAAGGTGACGGGCCACCTCAAAAGCCGCCAGTGCGAGACACTGACCAAAAACAGGGCAAAGACCGGTCAAATTACCGATAGCCTAGCGAACCGATACCATGTGCGGACTATGCACGGGCGAAGGGTGGTCAATCTTGACGCAACCAGTCGGACTACAGCACGATGCACCAAGGGGCAAAGTGTATGACCAACAAGGGCGGCAAGGGAAATCCCAACTCCAGATGTAAAGGGGCGTAATATCAAAAGACCAGTTTTGTGTGTTGTCTGGTCTACCGCGTACAGTGCTACCGGTCAAATCTACATTCGGACCCGACAAGTATCTATACCAACCGCAGATGCCCTAGCTGTCCTTGGACATGCCGCTGACGCAAGAGGTGTGAAAAACTGCCGATAGCAAGGCAGGTGAAAATCGGGATTATGACAAGATACCGGCGACAGTGCGCTAGTCCTTTTGGGCAGTTAAGCATGGTCGCCGGTACACTCTTGACAGGTGTTGTTAGGGGGTGTAATGTCACACCCACAACCTAACCAACCACGAGGTAATTATCATGTCTAAGCAAGCTATCAATGTAAATGTCAACGTAGCATATTGGTTTCAAGGCACCGGTCTGACCGGACAGAATTTGTCTGAACACAACCAGAACAAATTCACTCGCGTTGCTACCAAATACAAGCGCAAGACGGGCAACAAGCTGTCCAAGATGCGTTGCTACAAGGCCAGCCGCCATGCGGCACGTCAGATCAAAGACGAGTTTGGCACCCGCATTTTGTCCAATTCGATCACAACATTCGAGATGTTGCTGACCGGTATTGACAAGACGCTGGATCGCAAAAACCACACGATTGATCTTGGCTCGTTCAAGGTCGATGACATTGCTGACCTTGCATGTGCGCCAACAGGTGCGGCAGCACATCGCAAATCCGCTTGACTTCGTGGGGGTAATGCTCTATTCGTAGGGCATTGCTCCCCCTAACACTACCAACCAAGGGTGATTATTATGTCTGTAGAAAATATCCTTGCCATCTACAAGCTGGCCACGCCAGAGGAAAAGCGTGATGGTATTGTGTGGTATGCTGACGCATTGCGTGACTGTACCCGCATTGCCATTGACCTAGACCTGCCCATTCACATTGTGGTGGGTGCTTGTGCTGGCCTATCGCCTAACAACAAGTGGCCGCGCAATGTTGCCAACACCCGTGATCTATGCACTGCCTTCATCAATGGTGACGGCATCGACAGTGTCAAAGTGTCCACCTATGGTGCCAACAAGCGCAAGGCATGGTCTATTCTTGAGGATATGCTTGACCATGACGGGGTGATTGACAGGCTGAAAGGCCAGAAAACCACCAGTTTCTATCGCAACATCATGGGCGATGACACATGCACCATCGACGGCCATGCGCGAAACATCGCATATGGTGAGCGTATAGGCTTGACAGATGACAAGACCAACATTGGTGTCAAGGAATACAGGACACTACAGGCAGAATATGTAGCCGCCGCCAAGCGTACCCGTGTCAATGGCCGTGCGCTGAAAGCCTTTGAATTGCAAGCGATTACATGGGTGACATGGCGTCGCATTCACAATATCAAGTAGTTTCGTGGAGTACCTATGCGAAGCGATAGGCGTTGTAAGACATGCCATGACATAGGTGTAGACCCATACTGTTACAGGGGTGCGACGGTATGGGTTGAAGAAAAAGCACCCCACCTTATTTGTTATTGAATTTATAGGGGTGAAGTGTTACGGCAGCACAAGTGGTTCCAACCCACTAGGACAGGGTTCAATTCCTTGCACCCCTGCCAATGTATTAGTACGCTAAAACAAAAGAGGTGAAGATATGAAACGACAAGACTTTGCTAGGCTGGAACGCTATTCCAATGGCGACATCGTTGACCTGTATAATATCCATCACCTGTTGACAGACAAACAGATAGACCGTCTGTCTGATGATGACTGGTCAAGGGTACAGGAATACCAAGACGAATTGAGGATGATGATATACGAACTTAGGGGTTGACAATGAACGACCGCATCACTAGGATTAATCCTGTGGCAAAGGCCATGATGCAAAGCCGCAGACGCGCACAGGTTGTGCCTAACAAGAAGAAATACAATAGAAAGAGGGACAAGAATGCGAGTGAAGACAGACAAGTTCCGCACCAAGCGGGTAAACAAGCGACGGATGACTGAGAAGCAGGTAGTCCGTGCCAACGCCAAGCGTGTGAAGTATACTCTGCTGGACTACTGGTTTGACCGCGACGAACCTGACCAGCAGAGTGTCGCACACCACATGAACAGGAGATACCCATGACCTCTAACACATTAGAGATTGTAAAGCTGCGTCAAAAGGAAGCGTACTACAATGGCATGATGGACGGCATCGAAGAATTTATAAGTGTGTTGACAGAACACTACTTCAAGGACAAGGATGATCCAGTGCAATGCCCTCTTTACGAGGCCAGTGAAAACATGTATGGTTACTACATGATGGTCGTGGAAGAAACACAAGAAAAGATTACCGAACTAATGCAGAAGGAAAATGAAAATGCCTAATCACACAGACAACAGAGTAATCCTGTCACACGATGACACCCAGATGATTGACAACATCTACAACATCATGAACACAGACGACACAGAACTGTGCAACTACCTTGTCCCAGAGCCGCGTGACGATGCCGGTGAGCCTACAAGTGGCTGGTATGACTGGCGGCTGGAACACTGGGGTACCAAGTGGGACATATACAATGCCACATGTGACCGCATGGATGCCAACACACTTGTGCTGTCATTCGACACAGCATGGTCGCCGCCTATCCCTATCTACGACAAGCTGGTAGATATGGGCTTTGAGGTGAACGCACGTTATCTTGACGAAGGGTGGCTGTATGTCGGTGAGTATATCGACGGCAACGACTGGTCTACAGGTGATGTTGAAAGTGTAGTCACAGAATACCCTGACCTTGACCTTGAGTTCGGTATCAGTGAACATATGGCTGCTGAGTGGGCAGAGGAGAATGAAGATGCTGTTGCATGAGTTCTATGGACAGGGTGACTACCAAGACAGAAAGTCTATGGTATTCAAAGAGAACGATGGCTATGTTATCATCATGCTTGAAGATAAAACCATCTGTGAGGAACGCACAATCACCGGACACAGTGAGGTGTACGCTGAGAATTGTGCAGAGAACTGGGTACTAGGAGTGATATGATGAACAAGTATACTGCAGTCTACACGGCACATGATAGATATGATACGCCAATGGACGGTCCGACCAGTCGAGTGGAATATATCCAAGGCGAAACACTGGATGATGCCATTGAGGGACACATGAAACACATGAAGGCGTGGGCTATTCATGACATTGTGGGCGATGTTGTTCTATTGGAAGGGCATGTAAAACAGATTGACATTGGTGCTGGAATAGGGCATACAATGGATACGAGTAAAGACGTAATCATCACGGGAGTAAACAATGAACAGGTTTTTGATTGAGCATGACCCTGACAGCATCGCTAGGTCGCTATGTGACCAGCACATTGTCAAGATGCCACTAGAGGAAGCGCAGATGCTATGCACTAGCCTGTGGCACCATGCCCCTGAGTATGCAGAGGAGTGTGGCCTATACAAAGCCGTGCATCAGAAGCATCCATGTACCCTGTGGGCAATGGAGACACGTGCGAACTACCACTATGCGCTTATCTTATACAAGCGTATGCTTGATGAATACACACAACGCTATGGCAAACAACACGGTGCTGGCAAGCATCTGTCTGCCCTAGAGTATGGTATGAAATTTATACCATATGGCACGGGCAGATTGACACCACACCCACAGTGCTTCAGCGGTCACGATGACCTAAAGACAGATGATATATGGCCAGTCGAAGCGTACCGTGCATTCTACATCATTGACAAGATGCGCTTCGCTAGATATAATAAGGGACGTAAGATGCCACAGTGGATGCAAGCACACAAGGACGTGCTGGAAAGGATATTCAATGCGAACACTTAAAATAGAACTGACTGCGGATGAACGCAATACCCTTGAGCGTAAGATAGAACACTACTGGCACATGTTTCATCCGCTTGGCTACAACACAAGCCTTGACAGGCCAGCCTACTACGATGAAGATAGAAAGCTGTGGGTTGCCAAGGTAAGTAGATTTGAAAGCTGTGATTGAAAGGAGAATGACAATGGCAAAGCAAAAAACTGAATGGGAAGTACGTCGTGAGCAAGCAACTAAATCATGGAAGGCCATGACACCACACCAGCAACAGTGTGTGCTGGATATGCTGGCAGCATGGGTGCCTATCCGCAGTCGTGTCAGTGAGTTATGTTCGCTGGACTACGATGACCTGCGGGAAGTAGACAGCGCATGGTATCAGTTGAAGAACGCCATCGTTGACAAAGACGTAACAGTCAAGGAGTGGGATTTCTAGGCTTGACATTGTGTCTTATACCTCATATAATATGGCATCACTTAACGGACATAGGAGAGATACATGCCGTTTGATTATATAAACCAGTCCATCGTGGACGTACCAGAACACCTTGATTTCCCTGTGAAATATGAGGACACCAAGATGGATGGCCAGAAGTATGTCATCAATGGAGACACCGATGAATACATTGGCATCGTAGGTGATGGCTTCAAGTGCGAGAACCACGGTGACTTCTTCCGCAAGGTAGCTGCCACCATGACTGAGCATCTCCAGCCTCATGAGACTGAGGGTGCTGTAGTGACATGGAAGGATGCCTACAACAATGGCATGGCTATCATGGATGTTCGTCTGCCTAACGTGTCTGCCAAGATCAGGACCACTAGGCATGAGACTGACGTGCAGCAGCGTGTCATTGCCCTGCATGGTGTGAATGGCACATGCTCAAACGTGGCTATCTTTGGGGCGATTGATTTCTTCTGCCTCAACGGTATGATTATCGGTGAGCATGACAAGGTGAAGCGCAAGAACACCAGCGGCTTTGATATAGATGCCTTCATCCGTAAGCTGGGTGCATCTAAGGATAACTTCTACGCTAGGACAGAACAGCTACAGCGGTGGGCAGAAAGTCCACTGGTCCATGTAGATGTCAAGGCTCTGCTTGAAAGCATCATGAAGAATGACAAGCAAGCTGAGAAGATGTTCGCCCTGTATCGTGAGGAAGCAGTGACCCGTGGCCAGAACCTGTGGTCCCTCTACTCTGCCTTCACAAACTATGCAACCTATGCAGACGAGCGTAATGGTTTCAAGCTGCGTGAGACTGGCAACGATACCGAAGCCAAGACAATGCTTGGACGTGAGTTTGATGTGACCAAGTGGATCAACACCACACAGTTCCGGTCACTTGTCAGGGCAGCATAACATGACGACAGTTCTAGAAATAGCGGATGAATATTATTTGTCCCATGATTTCAAGAACTTGCGTGATGAGACTAAGGCGCAGTATCAATACTTTCATGGTGTCATGTTCGACACAGAGGTAGATGATACTCGCCTTGGTTCTTTGGATCATGCAAGCGTCACCACCAAACAAGCCAAGCTGGCGTACGATTTGTGGTGTGATCGTGGCATCTCATTTGCCAATCATGTCATGGCAGCGACACGTATCCTGTATAACTACGCAGTACGCATGGAGCATTGTAACCTGAACCCCTTTTCTACAGTCCGCAGAAGGGCCACACAGCCGCGCAAGACTGTCTGGGGTAGGGAAGATATACAAAAACTGCTAGACGTAGCGTACAGCGATTTTAGCACCCGTAATATTGGACTGATTGCACACATGGCATACGCTTGGTGTCAACGTGTAGGTGACATGCGTCTGCTGACATGGGGTGCGATAGATTTTGATGAGGCGCGTGTGCATATTGAGCAGTCCAAGCGTAGGGCGGAAGTGTTCCTGCCTATTGATGATGACTTGCTTGACATGTTACGTCAACAGCATGAGGACTTTGGCTTTCAACAATACGTTGCACCACGTCCACAGCCTATTGGTGGTAGCTACATACCGTACAGCCAGTACAAGCTGCCACTACACGCACGTAAGCTGATGGATGAGGCAGGATTGTCAAGCGAACTGCGTCTGTCTGACCTGCGCCGTACTGGCACAACCGAAATGGTAGAGGCTGGTGTCGGTATGGCACAAATTATGTCGGTTACAGGACACGCTAACCCACAATCAGTCAAACCATATATGAAAAATACGTATGAGAGTGCGAATACTGCGTTGACAGCACGTAAGATACATGGTAAAAGCACTTAACTGCCGCACAGGAGAGAGTATATATGAATAATATATATAACATTGTAAGTGATATGAATGTACCAACAGGAACTACAGTGAGAACTAAGTGTCCTAACTGTGGTCAACGTACATTCACAGTGACCAACAACATGGGATCACTGGTATGGAACTGCTTCCGTATGTCTTGCAATCTCAGAGGTGGCACACGTGTGCATATGTCTGCTGATGATATTCGTATGCAGCTATCAGATGCTGAGAGATTTGCAGGTGACTATGCCTTCGATGTTCCTACGTACCTCGTACCGTACAACTTCGACGTGGCTGAGTGGGCCAGCGAACTGTATGGTCTTGACGCAGAGGAACTAGGTTTGCTATATGATGTTCGTGAACACCGCGCTGTCTTTCCCATCAAGCATGAGGGTAAGATTGTAGATGCTACAGGCCGTGCGCTTGGTAGGCGTCTACCTAAATGGCGCAGGTATGGAAAAAGCGGCTTGCCATATGCTCATGGCTGTGGTAAAGTCGCTGTAGTTGTTGAGGACTGCGTGAGTGCCGCTGTGGTTGGTGGTGGTAACTTTGTCGGGGTTGCTGTGCTTGGGACATCTTTGTCAGATGCACACAAGAAGTATCTCACGCAGTTCTCAACAGCAGTCATTGCACTGGACCCCGACGCAGTACGCAAGACATTGCTTATGGCAAAAGAATTGAGGGGGCATGTGGAGAATGTCCGTGTCCTCTACTTGACAGATGATTTGAAATATCGTAATCCAACAGACATGCAAAACCTAGCCGACATAGGAGATAGATAATGGAAGTATCAATGCTAAGAAGTCTGATGGACAAGGGGTTCTACGACGACCATCGTGGTGCCAAGTGTCCTGACAGACTGTTCAGCGCAGACAATCGTAAGATCAAGCAGACGATTGACAAGGCGATGGATCACTACAATCGCACCGTCACACCGGATGAGGTACAGGCTTTGTTCCTGTCATCTAATCCAACGATGACCACTGCACAAAAGACAGGCTTCGACAGTCTGTTTGCTCAACTCAAACGCGAAGCACCTATGGGTAGCGACATTGCACAAGAGGTGCTGTCCAAGCTGTTCCAGAAGGTAGTGGGCGAGGACATTGCCAACATTGGCTTCGACATGGTGAGTGGTACGGGCGGTACAATGGAGACACTGCGTAACCTGCTTGAGCGTTACGGCGATGACTTCACGCCCAACCTCAATATCGAGTGGGATGACATCACCATTGAAACGCTAATGGCGAAGGCTGAACTGGAAGCACGGTGGTCGTTCAACATATCCAGCGTTGCTCGTAAGGTTGAAGGTGTTAGTGCTGGTCAGCTTATTGAGGTAGGCGCACGTCCCAACACGGGCAAGACATCGTTCCACGCCAGCCTGATTGCAGGTCCGAATGGCTTTGCACATCAGGGTGCCAAGTGTGTAGTCCTATGTAACGAGGAACCTACACACCGTGTTGGCGCACGATACCTGACCGCTGCCGCTGGCATGTCAGCACGTGAGGTCAAGGAGAACATGGGTAAAGCTAAGTCTCTGTATGAGCCTGTGATGAACAACATCAGGATCAAGGAAGCATCTGGTCGTGACATGAATTGGGTAGAGAGTGTGGCCAAGACGTATCGCCCTGACGTTCTCGTGCTTGACATGGGTGACAAGTTCAAGGCAGAGGGCGGCTTCGCCCGACAGGATGAGGCACTCAAGGCATGTGCTATTCATGCACGGCAGATTGCCAAAGCGTATGACTGCGCTGTGTTCTACATGTCCCAGCTTTCTGCAGAAGCAGAGGGCAGGTCGCAGTTGAATCAGAGCATGATGGAAGGATCACGTACAGGTAAAGCAGCAGAAGCTGACCTGATGATCCTGATTGGAAAGTCCGCAACCGTTGAGGGACAGGATGAAGATAGCCCAATGCGGCACATGAACATTGTCAAGAACAAGCTGAATGGTTGGCACGGTATGGTCAATTGTGAACTTGACTACTTGACAGCAAGATACGAGGGGTGATATACAATGCTTGGATTGATCGCAACTTTTGCTTTCGCTATGTTCGCAAATGATAACGCTGAGTTTATCAAGGATGTAGAACAGAAGAGGAACGAAGGATATCGGTTTGAGTATACAGGTAAGCATGAAGCTGATCCTAACATTCCGCACATCGCTGCGAATGGCAAAGTATACTTTAGTATGAGGAAGGAATAGATATGAAACTGACACTTGACGTAGAGAATACAGTCACACACCGTGACGGTAAGATGCACCTTGATCCATTCGAGGCGGACAACAGTCTAACTATGGTCGGCGTCCTGACTGATCAAGGGCAGGAAGACTTGATTGTATTTGACCACGAGGATAGGGAGCCTACCATTGGTGGCTTCTCCATCATTCAGAAGTGGCTTGACGAGGCCACGGTGCTTATCATGCACAACGCAGCACACGACTTGCTGTGGCTTTGGGAGAGTGGCTTCAAGTATGATGGCCCTGTGTTCGACACGATGCTGGCTGAGTATGTCCTGCAACGTGGCGTCAAGGAGCCGCTATCGCTTGAGGCATGTGCTGAACGCTACGATCTTGACACTAAGAAGCAAGACACCCTGAAGGAATACTTCAAGAAGGGCTACAGCACACGCACCATTCCTATTGATGAACTGTCAGAGTATCTGTCTGCTGACCTACATGCTACACAGCAACTGGCAGATCGTTTGTATTATCGTCTTAATACACCAGCGGATAGTGGGCTTATGGGTACAGTGGACCTGACCAATCAGGTTGCTGTCTGTCTGTCCCGCATTTACCAACGTGGGTTCACGGTTGATAGCAAGGCACTGGAAGATGTACGTGTTGAGTTTGAGCAGGAACGTGACCAGCTTACCGCTGACCTACAAGCACACGTGCGTAAGCTGATGGGTGACACACCTATCAACCTGAACAGCCCAGAGCAATTGTCTTGGGTTATCTACAGCCGCAAGGTAAACGACAAGCAGTTCTGGGCCACACAGATTGACCCGTACATGGACGATACATCCTTCCGTCATCTGGTCAATGCACATACCACTCGTCTCGCCAAGACACGGGCAGTGCAGTGTCGGGAGTGTAATGGCACAGGCTATGTCCGTAAGGTCAAGAAGGACGGCACACCTTTCGCCAAGCCCAATCGCTGTAAGGTGTGTGATGCACAGGGCTATCTGTTCCAGCCTACCAATCAGACTGCTGGCCTCAAGTTCAAGCCGCCGTCTGCCAAGTGGGCAAGTGCCAATGGCTTTAGTACCAGTAAGCAGAACCTAGAGACACTGGAGAAGGCAGCACGTGTCAAAGGAATGACAGATGCTGTTGACTTCTTGTCAAAGGTTCGACGCCTGTCTGCTGTCGATACATACCTGTCATCCTTTGTTGATGGCATACGTATGTACACTAAGCAGGACGGTAAGCTGCATGTTCGTCTGCTACAGCATCGCACTTCCACAGGTAGGTTTAGTGGTGCTGACCCTAACATGCAGAACATGCCACGCGGCGGTACGTTCCCTGTCAAGAAGGTATTCGTATCACGCTTCGACGGTGGTAAGATTATGGAAGCTGACTTTGCACAGCTTGAGTTCCGTGCAGCAGCATTCCTATCACAGGATGGAGTTGCAATTGAAGAAGTATCTACTGGGTTTGATGTTCACGCATACACCGCTAAAGTTATTACCGATGCTGGTCAGCCTACGGACAGACAGACTGCGAAGGCGCATACATTCGCGCCGCTATATGGAGCAACGGGCTTTGGCAGAACGCCAGCAGAAGCCCAATACTACACGCACTTCACGGACAAATACAAAGGGGTCGCAGCTTGGCATTCCAGACTGGCTAAAGAGGCTATAAACACAGGCTACATTACGACGCCATCTGGTAGGCAGTTCGCATTCCCCGATGTTGTACGTAAGGCTAGTGGTCGCGTATCTAACTTCACGCAGATCAAGAACTATCCTGTGCAGTCATTCGCCACTGCGGACATTGTGCCTCTGGCTCTGCTGCATATTGATAAACTACTTGACGGGATGCAGTCATGTGTGGTAAACACTGTTCACGATAGCATCGTAATTGATGTTCATCCAGATGAAGAGGAGAGAGTAATTGAGATAATACAAGAGACTAACAAGGCTTTGCCTGACTTGATCGCTATACGTTGGGGGTTAGTGTTCAATGTTCCACTAGAACTTGAGGCAAAAATTGGCCCCAACTGGCTTGACACCAAGGACGTGTCGTGATATAACTATGGTTTCTGACTCGAAAGAAGGAGTATAAAATACATGAACGAGATCACAACAATTGACACTAACAACTATGCAGCAATGGCTAAAGCAATGGGCATTGCTAACGAGGGTACAAGCAGCAGCAAAAAGTCTAGCACACTTGCTCGTCTTCGTATTCATCACACACCCATCATGGGTATGGCCGAAGTCAATGGCAAGAAGGTGAATGTTGAGGTTGTAGAGGGTGGCCAGTATAAGCTGGAGATTCCAGATGGCCCCACCTACTACGCCTCGTCCGCACGTATCCGCCCTTACATGCAGAGGTTTATGTATAAGCGGTTCATGATGGCGTCTGGTAACACGCCTAATCGTTACGTCAAGACTGTCATGGCGGACACCCTGAACATTGACCTCAAGGACAATGACGGTGGGTTCAACTGCGGTAAACCTGCTGGCTACATCCAAGACTTCAAGTCTCTGCCAGAGAAGACACAGGACTTGATCAAGCAGATCAAACGTGTACGTGTAATCTTTGGCACAGTTGAACTGGTTGATCCTACTGATGATCAGGGTAATCCTGTTGAGGTAGATGTCACTCCGTTTATCTGGGAAGTAGATAATCGTGATGCCTTCAAGGGGTGGGGTGAAGTGTTCGCCACCTTTGCAAAGCAGAAGCGACTGCCTATCCAGCACGTAGTGGATGCTGCTACTGAGGAGCGTAAGCTGCCTAATGGTAACAGCTTCTTCCTGCCGGTGACTACGGTCAACCTGACCAACATCGTGGACATTGAGCAGTCTGATCAAGAACTGTTCACTGACTTCATGGCGTGGGTGCAGAACTACAATGAGTATATCATCAATACATATGCTGAAAAAGCTAATCAGCACGACGATGATGATGACATTGCAATCACCGATGGGATGATTGACATCGAAGATGAGGTAGCGTAATGAACCACCCTGCTGAACTGGCGTTGCATCAATACATGGAGAATGCTGCTAACGGTAAGTCCACTATGTCAGTGGAAACTATCCAGCAAGTAGGTCTTGATGTTATGGGTGCGCTTGCACGTCAGTTTGGTGGGGGCAATAAGCGTGATGAGTTTGGTCTGCGTATGTCTAATGTAGGCAGACCGACTTGTCAGCTTTGGTTTGACAAGAACGAACCAGAGAAAGCACTGCCTCTACCAACAACATTCGTGATGAACATGATGCTTGGAGACATCGTTGAAGCTGTCTTCAAGGGGCTACTCAAGGAAGCAGGAGTGGAGTATGAAGATGATAAGAAAGTTACGCTTGACCTTGATGACGATACATCCGTCTCTGGCACCTACGATATTGTTATTGATGGTGCTGTTGACGATGTTAAGTCAGCGTCTAATTGGTCTTACAATAACAAGTTTGAATCATTCGACACTCTCAGGGTAGGTGATCCATTTGGATATGTGTCCCAGCTTGCTGGGTACGCGAAGGCATCTGGCAAACGTGCCGGTGGATGGTGGGTTGTGAACAAAGCCAACGGTGAGTTCAAGTACGTACCAGCTACAGGACTCGATGTCGAGAAGCAGGTTGAACGTATCAAGGAAACAGCCAAGACGCTGGAGACTAATGAGTTCAAGCGTTGCTTTGAGGCTGTGCCTGAGAAGTTCAGGGGCAAAGAGACAGGCAACATGGTACTTGATCAGAACTGCGTGTTCTGTCGCTATCGTTTTACTTGCTGGCCCGGACTAGAAGAACGCCCATCCGTTGCGTCACAGGCAAAGCAGCCCAAGACTGTAGCCTATGTATCATTGGCGGAAGAATATGCCTAACGCAAAACAATTTCGTGCAGCACGGAAATACGGATACAGGAGTGGACTAGAGCATAAGGTATCTCTCTATCTTGACGAACTCTCTATTGATTATCTATATGAGCAAGTCAAGATTGAGTGGGAAGACCTAGCCTACCGCACCTACACGCCAGACTTCGTGCTGCACAACGGCATTATCATTGAGACGAAGGGCATGTTCACTGCTGCTGACAGACGCAAGCATCTTGCTATCAAGAAACAGCATCCAGCACTTGACATTCGCTTTGTGTTCGAGAATAGTAGGAGAAAGCTACGCAAGGGTGCCAAGTCAACCTACGGTGAGTGGTGTATCAAGTACGGGTTTAGATACTATGACCGCATCATTCCCGAAGACTGGCTTAAAGAGAAGGGAAAGAACAAGCACCCTAAGTTTATCAAGTTTAATGGAACCAAAGTGAAAAGGAGATAATTATGGACACGACCTACGAGAATATACTGGAAGAAGATTTTGTGATCCGTGTCAGACCCACTGTAGATGACGGTGAGTGGACAGGTGAAGTTGACATCTCCATTATTGCGGGTGCTGACAACCCTCTTAATGACGAAGGATATGGCCAGCTTATGCACTTCTGTAAGATGATCTGTTCTACTGTACCAATCATGGAAGCTGACGAATCTATTCGCAATCTTGTGCATACATATGTCATGGAAGTTGTTGACAACGAGGTAGGTTTTGATGTAGAACTTGAGGAAGAGTTGGGCGTCGAGAAAGAGTATGACGGCAATGTCGTCCACCTCACATTCAACAGCAAGACAGGAGGTTCAGCATGAGACACGAGGAGTTTATGAGGCAAGCAGCTATGCAGAGTGACATGGTGAACAGTCCACCACACTACAACAAGTCTGGCATTGAGTGTATTCAGGCTATCGCTGCTGCCACAGAGGATGGGTTCCAGTTCTATCTACAGGGCAACATACTCAAGTATCTGTGGCGTTACCGCTACAAGGACAAGCCACTTGAGGACTTGGAAAAAGCCAAGTGGTATCTGGACAAGTTGATTGAGGAAGTTATGGCCAATGAGAGTTAAAGTATACATCACAATCGACATTGACCCAGAGGAGTACCCCATACCTGCTGATGAGGATGTGGGGATAGAGATTGAGGACGGCATCCGTGAATACTTCTATGATGTAGAGGGTGCTGAAATCAGACATATGAAAACACTAACGGAGTAAGACACCATGAACAATTATCTACCAACAGACTATCAAAACTTTATTGCCCTTTCCCGGTACGCACGGTGGAAGGAAGACGAACAGCGAAGGGAGACGTGGAGTGAAACAGTGTCACGATACTTTGATTATATTACTAAGCATCTGGTCACTAAGCATGACTATCAGCTTCCTGATTCACTGAGGGGTGAACTGGAACAAGCGGTGCTTAACCAAGACATCATGCCAAGCATGAGAGCATTGATGACTGCCGGTCCCGCACTTGACCGCTGTCATGTAGGCGGTTACAACTGCTCTTATGTACCTGTGGATAACCCTCGTGCCTTTGACGAGACTATGTATATCCTCATGTGCGGCACTGGTGTAGGCTTCTCAGTAGAACGTCATCATGTTGAGAAGCTGCCTATCGTCAACGAAGATATGCACAGTACCGATACTGTTATCAAGGTTGGCGATTCTCGTCCGGGCTGGGCCAAGTCCCTGCGTGAACTCATCTCCTTGTTATACGCAGGACAAGTACCCCAATGGGACACCAGCGAGGTTCGCCCTGCTGGCACACGTCTCAAGACCTTTGGTGGTAGAGCAAGTGGCCCAGCCCCACTTGAGGAGTTGTTTGAGTTTATCGTAGACATCTTCAAGACAGCAGCAGGTCGTCGCCTGTACCCAATGGAATGTCACGATATCATGTGTAAGATTGGTGAGGTTGTCGTCGTGGGTGGTGTCCGACGCAGCGCACTTATCAGTCTGTCCAACCTGAACGATGACCAGATGCGTCACGCAAAGGCAGGACAGTGGTGGGAAAACGAGGGGCAACGTGCGCTGGCTAACAACAGCGTTGCCTACAAAGAAAAGCCACAGATGGGTACGTTCATGCGTGAATGGCTGTCTCTGTATGAGAGCAAGTCAGGTGAACGTGGTATCTTCAACAGGCAGTCAGCTAAGAAGCAAGCTGCCAAGAATGGGCGTCGTGATATTGAACATGACTTTGGGTGTAACCCTTGCAGCGAAATCATCCTGCGTCCATACCAGTTCTGTAATCTGTCTGAGGTTGTAGTTCGTTCTACTGACACACAGCAGACACTGACTGATAAAGTTCGCCTTGCTACTATCCTTGGCACGTTCCAAGCCACGCTTACCGACTTCAAGTATCTTCGTTCCATATGGAAGAAGAATACAGAGGAAGAACGTCTGCTTGGCGTGTCACTGACTGGCATCATGGACAATGCTCTGATGGCAGGTAAGTCTGCTCATCTTGGCACGAACATTGGTGCTACACTTGAGGCACTCAAAAATGTTGCTGTAGATACAAACTGTCTTCTGTCAGCAGAACTTGGCATCTCACAGTCAGCAGCTATTACCTGTGTCAAGCCTAGCGGTACAGTCAGTCAGCTTGTTGACAGTGCCAGTGGCATTCATGCCCGTCACAATCCGTACTATGTGCGTACTGTACGTGGGGATAACAAAGACCCCATCACGCAGTTCCTCATCTCTGAGGGTATTCCTGCAGAGCCGGATGTGATGAAGCCTGACAGCACTACAGTGTTCAGCTTCCCAATGAAGTCACCTGCTGGTGCTGTAACACGCACAGCTATGTCTGCCATTGAACAGCTTGAACTGTGGCTCATGTACCAGCGTCATTGGTGTGAACACAAGCCGTCTGTCACCATCTCTGTGAAAGAGGACGAGTGGATGGAGGTAGGTTCATGGGTGTACGAACACTTTGATGAAGTGTCAGGCATCAGCTTCCTGCCATTCAGTGAGCATACCTACAAGCAAGCACCATATCAGGACATTGATGCAGAGCAGTACAAAGAACTCAAAGCACAGATGCCCACTAAGGTTAACTGGGAACTGCTGCGGGAGTTTGAGAAGGAAGACACTACATCAGGCGGACGAGAGTTGGCATGTACGGCTGGCGTCTGTGAGGTAGTTGACATTGCCGCAGCATAGTGGTAAGGTCTGGAAACAAGGTGAGGGGTGGGTGCAATACAACCCACCTCGACACCATCCCTGTTACGAAGAATGGATGAAGATGAAAGAGAAGGAGAAAGACAATGAAGATTAGAGTAGACACTAACACTAAGGATGCAGAGAAAGCTGCTGCGGCATTTGTCCGTATCGACAAGGAAGCATCACCGAAGAGTCTGACACTCAGCCTGAATACATGGGGTGACGAGCATTACAATATTGACTTTGAAGTTGACAGCAAGTATGCACCTGTGCTAGAAGAACTGTTTAACAACGAATACTTTAACGAGGATGTTGACAAGCTATGACGGATGAGGTAATAGTGTTAATCGCAGTTTGGGCTGTCCTGTTTGGGCTATGGTTTGAACTGCGTAGTTTCCGCAAGTGGATGGAAAAACAAACAGAGGAGAAATGAAATGTTAATGGAACGATTCAAGGCTAACCCGTACACCGGTAAAGAAATGTATTACAAGGACAATCCCGAAGCGGTTAAGAAACGAGATGCACGACGCATGTACGTAAACGGCAAGGAGATTTCCAAGAAGCACCCGCTACATAAGCCGGGTCGCTTCAAGTCACTGGATGATGCGTGGTCACATACTAAGATTGAAAGCACCACTCAGGGTGAAGTCTATGTCATCGTCAATGATGCGTGGCCAGAGTGGGTGAAGGTAGGCAAGGCTAGTATCGCAGAGGATCGCCTCAACGGATACCAGACTTCCTCACCCTTCCGTGACTACTCCATCATTGCTACGTTGACAGCAACGGATCGTCATGTTAAAGAGAAGGAAATGCACAAAGCATTCACGCACTTTGCTGACGAGCGTCGAGGTGAGTGGTTCAAGATTGACCGGATAAAGGCAATCAACATCTTTAACATACACGCAATGAACGAACTGAGTAAGGAGTTACAGAGTGAACAAAAGTCTGGCTAAGAACTTTGAAGATGGTCACAGGGCTTTTAATATGGTGGAGCGTCGTAACGGACGCTTCCATCAGGTAGGCAACCCACTGCGCAAGAACACCACTTCCTACAGGGAGTGGCAGCGCGGGTGGGAAGCCGCCTACTTTGAGAACTTGGAGAAACAGGATGAGCCTAGAGCAAGAAGCTAAACAGTGGATGAAGGAGAAACAAGTGAGTACGATTACAGCAACGCTTTATCAAGACAAAGCATGTGAGACAGCAATCTTTCCGAAGCACAGGGCTATGGAGTATCTTGCTCTAGGTCTTACAGGTGAAGCGGGGGAGATTGCCAACAAGGTAAAGAAGTTCATCCGTGATGGAGCCACAGAGGAAGAGTTCCTTGAGAAGAAGATTCAGGTTGGCTATGAGATTGGAGATGTGATGTGGTACTGCGCAGTGCTTGCTCAAGAGATGGGCATGGACTTAGGACATGTCATGGAGAAGAACTTGGAGAAGCTGCACGATAGGAAGAAACGAGGTAAGTTGTCAGGCAGCGGCGACAATAGGTGAGTAAGTGGTTGATGCGAGTGTACGTGGCTGTTGTGGTCACGTACATCGCTTACATAATTGGTGTAGGGTTAGTGCATACAGTGTGTGACTGCTTGCGCTAGCTTCGAGACATCAAGCCACCACGATTAAATGGAAACTCTTCGGGTGCCACCTTCGAGGCATTACGCGCCAAGACCAGATGGCCTACCTGTATAACCTCATCTGCTTCCACGATAGCTTCGCCAGTCTCTCTGTCATAGAAGAAGCCACGCTTGACAGGATCGTACCCTACCTGTGTCCACTCATCTGAATCGAAAGTTTCTTGTGCGTATTTGAATGCGTCATCTGCATTCATGTCAACATACTTACCCTGCATCACAGCAAACGGAGCCTTTTCTCCACCAGTTGCAACTCTCAAAGCAGAGGTCACTGCCTTGTCGCCCGGCTTAATAAAGCTGACATCACGCATTACAACGGTAGGAGCGTATACAGTCTTCAGTTCAGGGTGTGTTAGGGTAGGCACCCATACATCGTAGTCAGTGTACGCATTAATATCTAGACGTGCCGTGATAAGATCGCCTTCGGGTATGGATTTGTTTACACCTACGATACCCTTGGCACGTTGTCCCTTATTCAATGCACTTACAATCTCAACAGGTGTAGCTGGCTCTGGAACTTTCTCAACCCTGCTTATTGGCCTACGCTCATCAGCCATCTTCCTGTATTCACTTACGTCTGCCTCACCGGCTTCTACTTTCTTTGCCATAGCCTGTAGTGTTTCGTCCCTGCCCTTTAGGCTTTTACGAAACTCTTCTGATGTGGCATTGCCGCCTTCTTCTTTTGGCCTACGCCATGCCTTGATGTCATCCTCTGTCAAACCTACAGCTTTTACAGCATCAGACTCCATCAGACTAAATGCGTCATTTGTCTGTGCAGACACGGGATCACCCTCATAATTCGTTAGCTTCAAGTCTTTGCCTTGAGGTGCGCCATAGTCTGTGAAAAGACCGGGGACGGGACGAAAGCCCTCCTCTATTCTGCCAGCTTCATCAACCTCTCCCGCTGTGTCTATAGGCCCAAGTCTTGTTGTCATAGGATCATCCATATCTATCCTTATGACATTCTCTCCGTAGCCTTTACTAAATTGTTTGTATCTATTCTCTTCCTTGAACCGATCTTGAACTTCACGCGCATCAACTTCACCAGAGGCTACCATATATTTAGCATATGCCTCTCTTTTCTCTTCTTCAAAACGCTTTTTAAGATCAACACGTGCTTTTGCTCTCTTAAACAATTCTGTCATGTAGTCACTGCTTGCAATTTGTAAGAGAAGTTCAGGCTCAGTTACAATAGGCATCGCATCTTTGACATCAATTTCGCCCGTCTTTACTTGCTTCATTGTATCTAAGTCGTTTATGATTGCATCCAGTTGGGTTTCAATCATATCAACATCACCCGCCAAAGCATCTGGGCCAAACAATTCTTCTGAATTAGGCAACCTACGGTTACTGTCTGTTTCCTTTACTATGGATTGGAACTCTCTGACCATACCTATATTGTTGCTCATCTGACCTGCCTTCCAATCACGAGGCAAGAACATATATTTATTAGCACCTGCCTGTCTACCTTCATAACGATCAACGGCATGTTGTATTTCGTGTAGCATTATAGAAAGATATCGACGCTTTGTATCTTCATCTTGTATAAACTTTGGCACAACCTCTGGGTTCATACGAATTGTTTTTGTGGTAATATCGTGATGTCCTCCGATACCCTCTGCAATATCATCAGCATCAAGGTACTCTACGTTGTAATCACGTAGGTGTGGATAGTTTTCAAACAATTCAGGAAAATCTATGGCATAAGGCAGCTTTACACCCAGATTAAAATCTGTGTTAATCTTTTCTATTGAGTTTACATCCTCAAGAGATTTAAGGAAATCCGGCCCTACATTAACATCTTCTGTATTGATCTCATATCTTTTAATATCGTCTTCACCCAAAAATACACCGCTTCTTTGGAAGACATATCTCTTCACGAGACGCGCAGCATCCATAGGGTGAACATTTTTATCAATCACGTCACCCATTTCATCGCGCATCTTTATAGTCACATCCCCATATGCTGCAGCCCTTACAAGAGAAGTGCCATCAACTATTTTGTCTGCTGCCTCTGGTGCAATTTCTACTTCAGGAAGTGACTTTACTTCTTCAACTGCTTTTTGCTCCAGATCGACACGCTCTTTAGCACCTGTCCCTAGCTTACCACCGAAGATGCCAAGCACAGTATCACCACTTTCTTTAGCTACCACACGAGCAGTTATACCAGCGGGTGCCATAGCAGCAGGTGCCATCAATGGATCATAGCGTATCTCTGTGCCATCACGATCAATCATGGACTCGTAGCCCATCATCATGCCCATACCGGCAGTCACTTGATCGGAGATAGCATCAGACATGGCAGAAGGTATGGTAGCAATGCTGTCAATAGTCTTGTCCATTACTTCGCCAGAATCAAACAGATCAACAGCATAGTCGAATGCTGCCTTGCTGCCACGGACAATGGGCATATACTCAAGACCAAACTCAGGCTCACCATATTCTGCTGGCTTATATGTTTTGAGATATTCACCGGGTACGCTGTCCATGCCAAGTGTGTCAAGGCGTGTGCGTGTAGTTACTTCAGGCTCAATAACTTCTTGCCTGTAGGGAGTGAACAAGTTTCCTAAGTAGCCCAGTCCAAACGCTTTTGGTTCTGCTTCACGAGTGAGGCCATACTCATAGCCCTCTTCACCTCGCTCCACAATCTCTTCGGGGAACTCGTCTAACTCAACTAGCTGTCTGTCTAGTGTGTTGCTCATTCTGCTTTTAATCCCTTGAGATTAGTTGCTGCCCACGCCATTACATTGATGCGCGTACCGTTAAAGTCAAAATACAAATCTTTCTGTTCTGAAATATCGGTACCGCCATACTGCTCAATGAATATTTGATTCAGTAGATCACGTTCACGTTTATTTGCAGCGTTCCACTCCGCAATATCGGTGCGGCTATAGGGATCACCACGGAACTTAGCCTCTCTGTCGAGCCGTCCTTTTGCCGCAGCTTTTGCATCGATGACAATATTTCCAGCCTCTGCCTTAAGCAGCATTTCTTTCTCTACTTTAGACTTAGCTTGATAGCTAGGGCTGCGGATGAGTGCAGTGAGGCGCATCTGCATATTTGTACCAAGATACGGATCATCTGTTTTACGGGCAAGTTCTTGGCGTGTGTAAAAATCAATCTTGTCATCACGATCACGGCGATACAGATCATAGTATTGCAGACCCAAACGAGACATCTCTTTCTGCACTACATTCTTACGTGTAGTTGTCGCACCAAGAATGTGCTTCTCAAGTGGATCAATAGGACGCAGCGGACCTGTCTTGAAAGGAGACACTGCGGGAGTGTCATAGTCACGTGTAGTGAGTGTGCCATCAGTCAGTGTAGCGATAGGCAGGTCAGGCAAACTACGAGTGGTCAACATATACATGTAGTCAAACATGTTCATGTCACCGTCCCGTGTAGCCGGTACATTGGCAGCACGTTGATCATCGAACAGCAGAGGATACGCATCTTTGGCTACACCGCGACCACCAAGAGGGATCATGTAGCGACCTAGAATATTGCCAGTAAATTCTGCACCACGCGCTTCTAGTTCCGTCATTTCATTGACAAATGTTCCATCCATGATACGATCTACAAGAGCAAGACTTAAACCGGTACGGAATGTAGAACCAAACATGGCTTCTGCAGCGGCTCTGCCGTAGTATTTAGCAGCATCTCTAGGCAAAGTTTTAGTTTGTGCGCGGTATATGTAATCAGCAGCTACCATGAATGGTGCCATTGGACCGTACACTGCTTTACCATTAAAGTAATCATCGTCGTTCTTTTTAATCTCAAACCATTCAGCCTCTGTGCCTTGTTTTGCTCTCCACATATAGGCAGCACTCAGCATAGACCAACCGGTAAATTGTTTAGCCATAACTTCTTGGGGTGAGTTGTTAAACATACGCATCATACCAATCAGAGGGGCATATTCGTATTGAAACTTTATTTGGTTTGCAATAAAACGAGGGAACGGCATGAAAGACGAGATGAGAAAAGGAACCTTTTGTTGTGCGTTAATAGCAAAACGTCCAACTGGTCCTACATCAGACGACTGATACGTAAACTTGTAAGCATCCTCAACCGCCTCACGGAACATATCGTCTGTAATCTTATCATAGTCAGCATTCTTAAGAACTTCAATAAGATCAAGGTCAGACTTGTCACGAAGCTGTCTCTTGAGTGAAGCAGACAACATGGCTTGTTTGAAGATGTTATCAGATGCAGTGTTGAGGAAGTTAATCTTCCGACCAATGGTTACAAGTGCTGTCTCACCCTCTGTCTGTGCAGCAAGGTCGGCAGCATCACGAAATAGTTTACTTGTTTCATTGGGGAATTTTTCAGACAGAAGTGTCCTAATGACACGGGCTTCGTATGGATCAAACACACCCTGTGCCATGTCAAGGGTGCCATCAAACGGATTACGTAACTTGCCACGTCTACCAAACGTAGCTACATGAACACCATTCTCAATCATGTTGTCCATAGCACGTGTGGTAGCATCAACAGCAATGCGAAACCCGCCACCCATAGTGTTACGCATGGTAGTTGCTGGCTGCACTGTCAATGATGCAACACCCAGTGTATCAAAGTCCTTGAACATTTGATACGCTTTTGACATAGCCTTCTTACCAGAGGTAAGTGCCTTTGCTTCTTCTTTTGTGAAGGGAGATTTGCCAGCACGATTGATGACATCAAGTTCGCCTAGAAGACGCTTGACTTGTCCCTGTGCCTGTAGGCTACGACCTGCTTCGGATATTTCCGCAAGATAGATAAGAGAAAATTGGTCGTAGTTTAGATTATGATCACGAAGAATATTACCAATCTCAGGAATAATTTCTTCGTCGCCCTCTCGAATTAACTGCGTGATAGCGGTGGTGATACGATCACCTTCTTTGAGGTTCAGTCTTTCTTTTGCTTTAATAGATGCAGCAGCGATGTTGCGTACTACGTCTGAACCCAGAGCAGCTTCCATCGTATCAGATGGAGAGAGTTCACGACGCAGCTGACGCCCCTGAAACACCTCATCTGGGTCAAGAGAGTTTAGTGTCTTCTTAACTTTTTCTACTTCAAGTGGTCCTGCTTGTTGAATAACTTCATCCGACTTTGCAGAAGCAATACGAGCCTTTTCTGCTGCTGCAATCTTAGCTGACTCTGCAATTTCATTTGCTTTGTTTGCGCGAGATACAGCAACCATGCCTGTAGGAAATCCTAAGACACCGCCAGTGACCGCGCTACTTAGTCCGGTGATTGCAGTTCGATCAAGCGTAAATTCTTCTTCAAGACCTGTCTTTACACGGGTTGCTGTTTGCATAGCACCCTGACCAGCACCAATAACACCCTCTACTGCTGTGGCCTTACCCGCTGACTTAAGACCTTCCATTAGCATTTTACGAATGCCAAGTTTAGTGGCCTGTATACCGGCAACCGTAGCTGCCTTACCACCACCGCCGGATATAATACCTGCATAGGTAGATGGTGCTGTCAGAATAGATGCTGCATAGTCACCCATCATGCGACCTGAGAAGTCGGTATCTACTTTATCATATACGTCAAGCAGACGAGCAAAGGCTTGCTTCTCTTCCTCAGACGCATTTTGCGCATAGTGAAGATCACGAAGCGTAGTTACTTCGTTTGTATTGTGATAACGCATATGCTCAAGAAACTTGTTCTTGACTTCATCAGGCGTTAACACCCCCGTTTCACGGCTGCGTGTACGCAAAAACAAACTGGCATCGTCCAAAAAATCTTGATCCAATGCCAGTTCGTCTTCAGTAATATCTTCTTGTCTGTTGTATGGCTTAAGCATTTGTTTGCCTATTACTTAGTAATGCTTTTATTAATTAAACCAACTTCTTTTGCGGCTTCGTCATACGACATTCCTTGATCCATTAATGCTTTCATAGTCTGTGTAAGAAGGGAGCGTATTTTACTTTGGTCATCTTGGTCTGTAGGGTCAAGCCCTTTAATTTGTGATCTAGTAGCATCAGATATTTCTTGAATACTCATGTTGCTAAAATCAATAATCTGCTCTTCTCCGTTGTTTGCACCTGGAGGTTTGCCAGCATTTCTGAGTTTCTTAGCTTCTGCCTTGGCAAACTCAGCAGCTTTTACAGCAGCTTGGGCTTCAGTATAGCCCCCACCAGTCGGTGTTTGAAGACGGTTGTATTCTTGAAGGGCTAACAATCCTGCCCTCTGAGCCATTTCTGCTAAATTTTCTTTTCCTTGAGGAGTTATTCTGTTTCCAGAAACATCATATCCTACATTAACACCTAGTGCAAATCCTGCAGCAGATTCAAACTGCCTAAATTCAGATTGTGAATAGGCACCTGTACCACCTATTGTTTTTTCAATCTGTGCTTTTTTATACGGATCAAGCAGCGTTACTGTTGCACCTGACGGTGCTTCTCCATATTCATAATCAGCACGAGCATATGCTCTCATTTGTGACGGGTCTTGACCAGTCAATGCTTCAAAACTCTTAAGGCGAGACTGCATGAACATACCAGACAAGCCACCATCAACCGCTTCTTCAATGGGTTTACCGGCATTAATTTTGCCTACTGCTTCTCCAAGCCAATCAGATGCTGTTTTACCAGATGCTTCATAGCCCGGAGCAAAGCTAATAATATCAGCTACAGGAATAGGCTGTCCACCGCCTTCAAGTCCTTTGATGTGTTCTACGATAGAGTCACCGCCATCTGCCTCATATAAAGCTGCACCAATTTGATCATCTGAAAAACCGCGAACTTTTAAAAACTTCATATTGTTTGTCATACGAAGTGTCTTCATTTCATGTTTATCTTTTTCTTCTTTAGCGTCTTCATTCCAGCTATTAAGCTGTTGATCCATGAAGCTAAAAGCATCCTTGCGTGTTTCTTCTATAATTTCAGAACCACGTTTAGCTGCACCAGCAATAGCATATTTCAAACTAAAGCCCATTATTTTTTCCTCGCCATAAGACCACGAACAACTTCTTCAGTTTCTTCTGTTGGCATTTCTTCTTCAGGCTGTTCTTCTTGCACTGACAGTGTATCTTTTTCGGAACGAAGTTTATCCATAACAACAGCCACCTGAGAATCCGTGGAAGCATTTTCGTCTGGCGCAGTCATAGATGTATACTCTACTCCTACTTTATCTGCCATGCCTGTAATGACTTCATGCAATGCAGGAGCAATAATCATGCCAACATCTACGCTGTGCAGACCTTCCATTACGCCACCAAGTTGCATGGTATCTACCAGTTTATCGACAGGCAGACCCATCTTCAACAGGTCAAACATTTTCTGAGTTGTACGTTTGTCAGTAATTTTTTCTACATAAAATGCCAGTGCTTCATCTGGCGTAGAAAACTCAGGAGGTCTCTGCCACGGACGACCGCCCAAAGGTGCCGTTAATGACTGACCCGGAATAGGCGCATCCATTGGAACTTTGGGCATATCTCTGTCGATCATTTCATCATTTCCCGTGCGCGACGAAACAGGCGTTCTGCTTCTGGTTCATTTTTACTGGACATTGTACCAGAATTACGGCGCAAAAGCAATCCCTTTGTTCCTGAGTCAACAGGTTTTTGTGCGTTCTGCATTTGCGCACGTCTGTTAATATTTCGGATTGCGTTAGCTGTCATACGTGTATTCATAATTACCTCAGAAACCCTCCGGGCATAAGACCCGTGCTAAGAATATCAGTGATAAACCCGCCTACTGCGTTGCTTGATTCATAATCTGCTTTAAACTTAGCAACGTCTCGTTGCGCATCAGCGTTAATAGAAGCAACGGCAAGATTAGCTTGCCTATCGGCTTCATTGTCAGCAGTAGTCCATGCCCACTCCATAGTGTCAGCAAAATACTGCCACAAGTTTTCGTAGGCTTGCTCAGAGATACCAAGCACTGCTTGTGCATTAACTTGATTAGCGGCATTGACTGCAGCAGTATCAGCCGTAGCAATCTGCCTACGCCACTGAGCATTGGCCTGTGCAATGGATAACTGGTTCTGAGCATTAAACTGATCACGCTGGTTGTTTAGTTCAGCATTGAAACGCTCAACCGTGTTTGCCTGACCCGCATTGAACTGGCCCTGTGCATTAATCTGTGCAGCGTTAAACTGCGATACCTGATTAGCAAGGCTGGCAAAGAACTGATCAACTTGGTTCTGCGAAGTTGCATTGAACTGTTGTGCAGCATTCTCTGCAGCCTGATCTGTAAACAGTGACTGGATACGCTGTTGTGCCTTCAGTGTCTCAGTTTGCTGCTGATTGGATAGATTAGCCATATCCATATTAAGGAATGACTGGGCATTCTGAACTGCAGCTTGTTGACGATTGTTTAGATTAGACAGGTCCATGTTAGCTAGCGCACTAGCTTCTGCAATAACCATCGCCTGTGAATTTGACAGGTTATTGAGGTTCATCGTGTTGGCAGCACGGCTATTCTCAAGCTGTACCTGTTGCTCTGCAGTAAAGTTCATGTTAGCAATGTCGCTAATCTTAGAAGCGTTTGCTACACGCGCTTGGAATGCTTGGTCAAACTCTTGACCCATGAACTGCGCACGTTGCTGTGCAGCAAGCATGGCACGTTGTTGCCTGTTAGACAGGTTCTGTGCCTCAAACTGCGCACGAGTGGCAGCGTCTGCCTGTGCAATAGGAAGAGCAGCCTCAAGCGTAGCCTGAACAATTGCCTGACCAGCGAGGCTGCTTGCGCCTAGTCCACGTGCAGCCATCTGTGCTGTAGCATTACGCATAGCACCGGCAGCCCATGCAGGTGGATTGGCAGCATCAAAGTTAGCAGTAAGATTGGCAAGCTGACCCTGTACGGTAGCCTGTGTAGATGGTGTAGCTTCTGCTGCTTGTACCTGTTCAGTAAATGTGGCTGCAGTCTGTGCATCAGCAGCAGCACCACTGATAAGTTCACCACTTTGAATGTTTCGCTGTACCGGATTGTCAATAAGAACAGCGTTACCCTGTGCAGCCTGTAGATTACCCACACTAGATGCTGTTTGCTGGGCCGCAGTGACCTGCGCACGGGGGTCTACAGTACCCTGTGCTGCCTGTGTAGCGGCAAGTGCAGCATCAACCGCTGGTGCGGCTTGTGCGGCTTGCATCTGAGCAGCCTGTTGTTCTTGCACAGGTGCCGCACCTGCAGTCTGTGCCATTGTGGTAGGCACTGCAACTGCACCAGTAAGTGTACCAACCTGCGGTGCGATATACTGACCTGCCTCACTAGGGGTGAGTGCAGCTTGTGTTACGCCGCCAACAGGCAGACCCGGCTGATACATACGTTGGATAGATGCTTCTGTTACAGTTGGTGCTTGCTCTGTCTGTGCAGCAGGTGGTGTGGTTGTAGTGGGTGCCGGTGCTACAGTACCAGTGTTTGCAGCAGGTTTTGTGACGGGTTGAATACCACGTGGGTCATTCATCACAGGTGTACCGGGTAAGGGAAATGCCCCCGGCCCTGCACCAAATAGGTCAGGCTTGTCAAACGAACCTTCGTAAGTATAAGGACTACTTTTTTGCACACCACCACCAGTCTGCATCTTCACTACACCACCACGTGCCATCTGCACAGCAGCGTTAGTGTACCGTTGCATCTGCTGTTGACGCATTGGGTCTTGCTCAATGTATTGCTGGAACTGGCCCATGTCACCAGAATAGCCCATTGCCTTTGCAATCTTATTCATTGCTTCAGGTTTGAATGCTTTGAACATTGCCATTATTTACTTCCTTGCAATACTTTGTCCAGCTTATCTTCGACACGGTGGAGTGCCTCCATGACACGGTTCATGTCGTCACGTAATTCAAACTTCGTGGCGTACTCTTCACGGGTACGATTGAGCAGGATTTCCAATCGTTTCTGTTCCACTGCCATCCGGTTAATCCACCAGCCACTGCCAGCAAGCAGACAGCCAATCAGAACATCAATGAGGCCGGACATCTCCATCAGTCAGCATCCGCAATGGTCAAGTCACCGGCTGCGACCTGACGCATGATTTCGTCGTAGTGGCGGTTGGCTGGGTCACACGGCACTTGCATCTCAACGCCGTCAATCGTGCATTTAATCGTGGCGTTAGACTGCGACGTATACTGGGCGTCTGTGATTGTCATTTCGTTCATTGTTACAACTCCGCATCAAATTCAATCTTGGCAGAGGCATTGTTGGAACGCACAATACCTGCCTGTCCCGCCGTTCCACTAATGTCTGTATTGTTGTAAGCACTGAATTGCTCTGTGCTACCATTTTCAAAACTGACAGAGTTAAAGGCATCAGACGTATTGTTGCGATAGATAATGTAATAGTTCGTCCCAGTTGTGTCGGTGGCAGTCGGTGTTGCCCTCATCGTCGTAGGGTAGCGGAACATGAAGCTGACATGCGTATTGTTATAGTACCAGCCAACACCAATCTCTTTGCTGCTGCCCTCAAGAAACTTGAAATAATAGCGTTGTGCTTTCTGAAGCGTGACCCCATAGGGTTCATGCTCAAACGGCGTGGCCGTCTCGCCAACCTCAAGCTGGACTCCGGTGATGTAAAACTCATTGCTAGTGCTTGACACAAGATTACCAATGTCATCTCTGTAGTCGGCTCTTGTAGTTGACCAAGCAGTGCTGTCAGATGAC
>Ga0222719_10000412_pt1 | contig 42426 bp, 38 predicted proteins | sample C33_34DmetaG_FD_165039 | JGI IMG/M metagenome (GOLD analysis project Ga0222719, IMG submission 165039) | Estuarine water microbial communities from San Francisco Bay, California, United States - C33_34D | ecosystem: Environmental > Aquatic > Marine > Unclassified | place: USA: California... | reverse complement strand
TTCACCCCATAAACTCTCTAAATCATAAAATTCACGGGTTTCCTGTTGCATGATATTTACAACTACATCTCCACAATCCACCAAGATCCACTCTGAATCATCTTGACCCTCAATGCCAACTAAATTTTTTTGATGAGATTTAATTGATTCAATTAATTTGTTAGAAATTGCTTTTGCATTTCTTGAAGAAGAAGCCGTTGCTATGATAAACCAATCAGCAAAACCTGAGATCTCTCTAATATCTAAAACGAGAATATTTTGAGCTTTTAAATCATCCAGAGCTTCACAACAGATTGTTTTTAAATCAGAAGTTTTCATAGCAGTAATTCACCTTATGATGCATATTGAGATTGATTGAATTAATTTTAATTTTACGTCCAAGCTTATTAATCAGAATATCTAACTTAAATGAATAAATCTATTAAATATTTCTAATTTATATATTCTTTCAATCAATCTTTTGATTAAGATACATAAATGAATTCTATAAACTCTCTTATCCTTTGGTTCTCTGATCATCCAGGGGTGCTTATAGGCTTGGGGGCATCTTCCATTCTTATATTTATAATTAGTATTTTTGGTATTAGTTTGTTTGTAGCTCAGATACCTGAGGATTATTTTCTGTCATCAAAAAGAAAGCCTTCTAAATGGCAAGAACAAAAACCAATTCTAAGACTGGCGGTTTTATTTGGAAAAAATATCATTGGGGTTTCTCTTATTATAGGGGGCTTATTGATGCTGGTTTTACCTGGACAAGGTCTGCTTACAATTGTAACGGGATTATTGTTAATTAACTATCCAGGAAAATATAAGCTAGAACAAAAACTTGTAGCAATACCTTCTGTCTTTAGAGCTTTAAATTGGATAAGGGTGAAAGCAAATAAACCACCGCTTAAAAGAAAGACTGTACATCAATAAAATTACATTTTTTAAAATTCTATTACTTGACTTGCACCATGCTCTAAGTTGTATAGTTCTTCTTACATCTGATTATAGGCATTTAAAATTCTATATCTAAAAAACTAATGCAGGAGAAAAATATGGGGATTGAAAATAAAAAATGGATATTAAAAGAAAGGCCAAGCGGATTGGTTAAAAACTCAGATTTTGAGCTAGTTACAGAAACCCTTCCAGAAATTCAAAAAGGCGAGATCCTGCTTGAAAATATGTATCTTTCATTTGATCCAACTCAAAGAGGCTGGTTGAATGATGTGCCTGGGTATCTTCCGCCTGTTCAGATAGGTGAAGTTGTTCGATCGGGCGGCATGGGTAGAGTGCTCGAATCTAATAATTCAGAATACAAGGTTGGTGATTTAACATTTGGTTTTGTAGGGTGGCAAACTCATTGTGTAACTAAACCCGAGGCTGATGATAGGTTTAGAGTAGTTCCCGATCTCCTTCCTATACCAACGATGTTGAATGTAATGGGCACAACAGGTATCACTGCTTACTATGGGTTAATAGAGCTCGGCGATCCAAAACCAGGTGAAACTGTCTTAGTCTCAGGAGCAGCAGGTGCGACAGGATCCGTTGTGATTCAGATTGCTAAACTTAAAGGATGCCATGTCATAGGAATAGCGGGTGGCAAGGAAAAATGTGACTGGCTCAAAGAAGTCGGTGTGGATGATGTGATTGACTACAAAAACTCTAATGTTCATGAAGAATTGCCTAAGGTTGCTAAAAATGGAATCGATATATATTTTGATAATGTAGGCGGCGAAATATTAGAAACTGTTCTTTATTTAATCAATATAAATGCTCGAGTTCTTCTATGTGGAGGAATTTCATCTGGTTATGATGCAACCAGACCGCCGGATGGACCTAACAATTTATTTTCTTTAATTATTAAGCGAGCAACAATGCAAGGATTTCTAGTGCTTGATTATTTACCGCGCTCACAACAAGCTTTAGAAGATATTGCAACCTGGGTCATGGAAGGAAAACTAAAACATAGAGAAGACATCCAAGAAGGAATTGAGAACTGTCCGCAGACTCTGAATAGACTCTTTACTGGAGAGAATAAAGGTAAGCAATTACTAAAAATTTAAGCTGAGTTTTCTGAAATTTTATCGACTAACTTTGCAAGAATGTTCATTCGCTGCGTTGCATCAAATGCCTCAAGCAAAGCCTGCTTCTGCATTGGGGTAATAGGAATTAACCCAGCCAACTGATAGCTTACAGATTCAGCAGACAGCAGATCAATTTCTAAAGGCAAAGATTTTACCTGAGGATGTTCTTTGAGCTGACTAAGTACATTTATTAACTCAGGGAATTGGGCTAAGACTGCCTGATCATCAACAACGGGCTCGGCAATTGGAGAGATAGATGCATAATGAAGCCCTGACTCTAGTTGCTCAACAGATTTAATGGATACTTTTTGCGAACCTCTGACAGTAATGCCCAAGAGCCCATTGGGTAATTGGTTAAAATCAATAATTTCAACAAAGGTTCCCTGTGACATGAAGCTTTCACCAGATTGGTTGCTTTTGCTCAAAGTAATCACAAAGCCCGTGCCGCTGCTCATACAATTTTTTACCATTGAGAGATATCTAGGTTCAAAGATTTGAAGTGTTTGTATGGTGCCAGGCAAAACAACTAATCCCAAGGGAAATACTGGAAGTTTATTTATTTTTGATGAGGTCAATTATTGGCTCCGATATTTTTTTACTATCTTTATTGCTCATGATTAGAATAACATCAAAATTATCTATCTCTTTTGTTAAATCTGTTAAAAGCAACTGGATTGAATCATACTCAAATTCCCTATTTTTTTTACCAGATACATTCAACCAGTAGGCTTTTCCAAGGCCCGAAGCACTCTCATATAGATGATCGCCATGATGCCCCTGAGACATTGTGTTAGATGCTGATTCAATGATGCCCAGTATTTTTTGAGTGGGAAAATGATTCTTAGCTGCTTGAACAGTATGTGATATTGCGGTCGGATGGTGAGCAAAATCATCGATAACTATCTTATGATCATTCTGGAATACTGTTTCAAATCTTCTTTTTACACCTTTCGAATTTGTTAGAGCTAAAAATGACTCCTTTGGGCTAATGCCATGAAGAGATGCTGCATACATAGCGATCATTGCATTACTTAAATTATGCTTTCCGTGCATAGGAAAATCTCTAATATCAAATTTCTGATTCTCAAAATTAATTACGCCTTCCTCAACTGAAAGTTGAATATTGTCTTTTCTTCCCAGTTGATGTTTTGCAGACCAGCATCCCATCTTTACCAGATCAGTGATATTTTTATCGCCATCATGAAAAATAATATGGCCATTTGCTGGTACTGTTCTTACGGCATGATGAAATTGCCTCAAGATATCTGATAAATCATTAAATATATCCGCATGATCAAATTCAATATTATTTATGATGAAAGTGTGAGGGTGATAATGAATAAATTTTGACCGCTTATCAAAAAAAGCTGAGTCATATTCATCTGCTTCAATTACAAAATATTTTGAGGAACCTAGGCGCGCAGAATTATCAAATGAATCACTCACGCCACCTACCAAAAATCCAATATCAATACCCTGAGATTGAAAAATTTCACATATCAAAAAAGATGTTGAAGTTTTTCCATGAGTCCCTGATACAGCAATTACTGTGCGATCACGGATCATCTCACCTAGCATTTTAGGACCAGAAGTGTACTCAAGCTTTTGATTTAAAATATGTTCAACAGATGGATTGCCTCTGCTTAGAGCGTTGCCTATTACATACAGATCAGCAGATGGTAAATCAGATTCTTCATAGCCTTCTATCATGTTGATGCCGAGAGATTGAAGTTGGTCAGACATTGGAGGATAAAATTGCTTATCACTCCCTGAAACTGTATGACCTTTTTCAACAAGAATTTGCGCAAGGCCACCCATAAAGGTGCCACAAATGCCTAATATATGAATTTTCATTTTTAAATATTTGTCGGTAACATTTGTTACCATAGACCAAATTAATTAATTTATAAACCAATGAAAAAAAATGCTTTTTATGCTCAATCTGGTGGTGTGACCTCTGTAATCAATGCCTCTGCAAGTGCAGTAATATTAGAAGCAAGAAAATCTGCAAAGATAGGTAAAGTTTATGCAGGCAAAAATGGGATCTTGGGAGCCTTGAGAGAAGAACTAATAGATACTTCTAAAGAATCAAAAAAATTTATTGAAAGCCTACAATATAGACCAGGCGGAGTATTTGGTTCATGTCGATACAAGCTCAAAAGCATAGAGGACAACCTCAAAGAATATGAAAGATTGATAGAGGTTTTTAAGGCTCATAACATTGGTTATTTTTTTTATAACGGCGGAAATGATTCTGCAGATACGGCTTTGAAAATTTCTCAGATTAGCAACAAGCTCAATTATCCTCTCCAGTGTATTGCAATACCTAAAACAGTAGACAATGATCTTGCTGTAACAGACTGCTGCCCAGGATTTGGATCAGTCGCTAAATATGTTGTCACCTCTACTATTGAAGCTGCGCTGGACGTTGAGTCAATGTATGAAAGCTCTACAAAAGTTTTCATCCTTGAAGTTATGGGAAGACATGCAGGCTGGATAGCTGGATCAAGCTGCTTAGCACAAGATAGCCATCCAGGAGCACCTCATATAATCTTGCTGCCTGAGGTAACCTTTAACCAGAAAAAGTTCTTGGCTAAAGTTAAGGAGACGGTCAAAAAATATGGTTTTTGTGTGATTGTTGCCTCAGAGGGAATCAAGAATTCCAAAGGAAAATTCTTGGCCGAATCAGATTCTAAAGATGCATTTGGTCATAGCCAGCTTGGAGGAGTGGCCCCTCGACTAGCAGAACTGATTAACAAGAAATTACAATTAAAAAATCATTGGGCTGTTGCTGACTATCTCCAAAGAAGTGCAAGCCACCTTTCATCTGGCTTAGATAGAGCTCATGCCTATGAGGTAGGTAAAAAAGCAGTGCAATATGCTTTAAAGGGATTAAATGGCGTCATGCCAATTATTAAGCGAAAAAGCTCAACACCCTATAAATGGGAAGTTGTTCCTGCGCCACTAACGAAAATTGCAAATGTAGAAAAAAAACTACCTTCTGGATTTATTTCAAAAGATGGGCTGGCAATGACGAAAAGAGCTCGAAGCTATTTCCAGCCTCTAATTGATGGAAAAGTTGAAGATATTAAAACTACTTACTATCAAGCTGGAAAAATGAAAATGGTTCCCAAAAAATTAAAGGCCTGGAGATAACGCATTCAGCTGATTGATAATTCTTTTTAATTCATTTTTAAGAATAAGCTTATCTTCCTCATTCAAGAAGGAACCAAAGTAAAACCTTTTTCCTTTAGATTGAAAGCAAAATTGATTTGAATTGTACTGATCAGCTTTCACTTCAAGAACAACAAAGCTCCTAAACTCTTCCCAGCTCCTTTCTTTAATTAATCTTCCCTGCTCTAATTTAATTTTCTCATTTGAGATATAAATTATCTCTTTTTGCTGACTCCAGCGGAAACTAATATAAAAGCAAATGAAAACAATGATGACCTCTAAGCCAGCAAATGGAAGAATTAATCCAGCACCCATAATTAGAAAAAACACTCCGATAGCTAAACAAATAAAAGCTAGACTGCCTAAAAAAATTACTCGACTCCATCCCCTTAATGAGTAATTAGGAGAAATCTCTATTAAAAAATTATTTTCTGTAGTTTCTTCAATCCTAATCATATTACAATGGTTTACATGGTCACTAGAAAAGATTTTAACCGATATATGATGCCGACATACAAACCGGCTGAGTTTGTTCCCTCAAAAGCAAAGGGGTCTTGGGTATGGGATAATAAAAATAAAAAATATATAGATTTTGCATCTGGAATTGCGGTTTCTAGCTTAGGGCATTGCCATCCAGTTTTAAATAAAGCTTTAGCAAATCAATCCAAGAAAATTTGGCATCTATCGAATTTATTAACCAATGAGCCGGCACTTAGACTAGCTAAAATTTTCTGCAAGCATACATTTGCTGAAAAAGTGTTTTTTTCAAACTCTGGAGCTGAGGCTGTGGAAGGCGCAATAAAAACAGCTCGAAAATATGCATACACCAATATAAGTAAAAAGAAAAATGAAATCGTTTCATTTTCTGATGCGTTTCATGGACGAACAATGATGACTATAGCTCTCAATGGATCTGATAGATTCATTGAAGGGTTTGGACCTATGCCTGAGGGAATTAAGCATCATCCATTCAATGAATTAAAAAATCTAGAGAAAGTAATCACAAAAAAAACTGCAGCAGTAATAGTTGAACTTGTTCAAGGAGAAGCAGGAATTATTAAAGCAAAAAGAGATTTTATTCAAAAGATCAAAAGGCTATCTAAACAAAATAATGCGCTAATTATTATTGATGAGGTTCAATCAGGAGCAGGAAGGACTGGAACCTTATTTGCCTACGAGCAATTTGGTATCAAGCCAGATATCATGTGTTGCGCCAAAGGCATCGGTGGGGGCATTCCCATTGGTGCAATCCTAACATCTACAAAAATTGCAGAATGTATGCAGCTAGGTTCTCACGGATCTACCTTTGGAGGAAACCCACTAGCTTGTGCGGTTGCCGAGCAAGTCATGACCATGCTATCTAAAAAATCATTACTCAATGGAGTTAAGAAAAAAGAAAAATTATTTTTAAAAGAACTCAAGAGTATTAACCAAGAATTTAAATGCTTTAGCGCAATCAGAAGCTCGGGCCTATGGATAGGATGTAAATTAAATGTAACTGACAACTTTAACTTAGATACTATGATGAAAGCATGCTATGCAAAAGGGTTGATGATTTTGAAGGCAAACAATAACACTATCCGTATTGCGCCAAGCCTGATTATTGAAGACGACGTAATATTAAAAGGTCTAAAAATATTAAGAAGCTCTATTCAGGAGCAGCTTCAATAGATTTTGGTATCTCTTCGAGCATAATCCTTCCATTATACCCAGTGGGTAACACACGCCCTCGCTTTGCTCTTGAAGAAATATAATCTTCTAGATCTTTTAGGGTCCATGTTTTTCCGCCAGTTTTCCCTTCATGATGTATGTGAAGTTTGCTATCTTCTGCTAGACAGCAAACATCCATCATAAACTCAGATTTTTCTTTGAAGGCTTTAGTCGAAATACTTATCAGTTTATTTCCCTTACCCTTGGGAAGAACTGGTAATTCTTCTATAGGAAAAATTAACATTTTATTGCTTACCTTGCCTTTGTTATCCTGCGAGGAAAAAGTTGCTGCAACATATTTATGATTTTTATTGATTGCAATTGGAGAAATGACACTGGCTCCTTCAGGAGTCTTCATAAACTGTTTTCCTTTTTTTTGGTTTGAAATTGCATTAGATAAATTGCTTATGAAACCAAAGCCTGCCGAATTGGAAATTAAGATCTTAGATTCCTCGATTCCAATAGCAACACCCTCAAATGTAACACCTGATTCAGCCACAACTCGACCGGTTAATGGCTCACCCATTCCTCTGGCTGATGGCAATGAATGGGCAGGCAATGAAAATGCCTTGCCACCAGAATCAAAAAAAACAGCGGTTTGATTATTTCTACCTTTAGCAAAATGCTGCAACTTATCATCGCCCCTATAGGTAAGACTGCTTGGATCAATTTCATGACCTTTGGCTGATCTAATCCATCCTGCTTTAGATAAAATCACAGTAACTGCTTCTGAGGTAACCACTTCTTCTTCAGAAAATGCCTTGGCATCTGAGGCAGACTCAATTGGAGAATTTCTGTCATCTCCAAACTTTTCTTTGATTTCTATAAGTTCGTTTTTAATATAAGTTTTTAACCTGGCTTTTGATTTAATAATTTTTTCAAGTTCGGATCGCTCAGATTCCAAAGTGCCCTTTTCTTCTTCGAGCTTAATTTGCTCCAACTTAGCTAACTGCCTCAAGCGAATTTCTAAAATTGCATTTGTTTGTATTTCTGAAATCTTAAAGACTTTCATTAATTCTTTTTTTGGATCATCGCTGTTTCTGATGATGTGAATAACTTTATCTAGATCTAAATAAACGATTAATAAACCTTCTAAAATATGAATTCTATCGTGTACCTGATCTAATCTATGCTCAAGTTTTCTCATTACAGTTTGTTGCCTGAACTTAAGCCACTCAGCAATCAGATCTTTTAAAGCAAATACTCTGGGGGATCCCTTTAAGCTAATTAAATTCATGTTTGCTCGATAATTTTTTTGTAAATCTGTAGTTGCAAAAAGATGGTTCATTACTTCTTTAGCATCGATGCGATTAGACTTTAGAGATATGACCAATCTGACAGGCTCTTTGTGATCTCCCTCATCCCTTAAATCAACCACCATAGGAAGTTTTTTCTTTTGCATTTGATCAGCAATTTGCTCAAGGATTTTTGAACCAGAGGCTTGATGAGGTAGAGCTCTAACAACAATATCATTGCCCTCAGTATCCCAGTGAGCCCTGATCTTAAATCCACCTCTCCCCGTCTCATACATTTCAACAAGCTCTTCAGCAGACACAATGATTGGTGCTGGATTACTAAAATCGGGGCCTTGAATAAATTTTAATAGATCTTTTGTTGTGGCCTTCGGATTATCTAGAACATGAATACATGCATCTAAAATTTCATTTATATTATGAGATGGGATGTCGGTTGCCATACCTACAGCAATTCCTGTGGTGCCATTTAAAAGAATGCTTGGTATCTTCGCAGGCAAAATTGTAGGTTCAAGTAGTGAGCCATCAAAATTGGGCTGCCAATCAACCGTTCCTAGCTTTAATTCAGCAAGAAGTAAATCAGCAAATCCTGTAAGTTTTGATTCTGTGTAGCGCATTGCAGCAAATGATTTAGGATCATCTTGAGTGCCCCAGTTTCCCTGTCCATCTACTAGCGGATATCTAAATGAAAAATTTTGCGCCATGAGCACCATGGCTTCATATGCCGCGCTATCTCCATGAGGATGGAATTTACCTATTACGTCCCCTACAGTCCTAGCAGATTTTTTGTACTTTGAGCCGGCGTTAAGACCTAGCTCACTCATTGCATAAAGAATCCTTCTTTGAACTGGTTTCATGCCATCACCAATATGAGGAAGGGCACGATCTAAAATGACATACATGGAATAGTTGAGGTAAGACTCCTCCGCATATTCTTTCAAACTAATAGAATTAGGATTTTTATTCATAATTAAACTGTTACTATCTTGCCTCGTTTTTCAAGCCACTCTTTCCTTGCTCCTGCATTTTTCTTGGAGAGCAATAAATCCATCATGCTATTTACGTTATCAGTTGAGGTAATTGTTAGTTGAACCAATCTTCTTGTTTTGGGGTCCATTACTGTTTCACGCAATTGCGAAGGATTCATTTCTCCTAAGCCTTTAAATCTTTGAATCTCTATTTTTGGCTTTCCAGGTTTTGTTTTTAATTTTTTCACTATTGAATCTTTTTCAACCTCATCAAGAGCGTAAAAAACTTCCTTAGCACAATCTATTCTGAACAAAGGCGGCATAGCAACAAAAATATGCCCAGCTTGAATTAATGGCTTGAAGTGACGAAGAAAGAGCGCACACAACAATGTAGCAATATGAAGACCATCAGAATCAGCGTCAGCTAAAATACAAATTTTTCCATATCTTAAAGAACTGATATCAGAACTACCGGGATTAACTCCAATTGCCGTAGAGATATCTTTTATTTCAACAGATTTCATTATCTCAGAGCTCTCCAAATCCCAAGTATTCAAAATTTTTCCTCGAAGAGGCATGATTGCTTGAAATTTTCTTTCTCTTGACTGTTTGGCTGAACCTCCAGCAGAGTCTCCTTCTACAAAAAATAATTCCGTTTCATTCAAATCGGTGCTATTACAGTCTGAAAGTTTTCCGGGTAGTGCTGGGCCTTGAAATGTTTTCTTTCTATCAACCACTTTGGTCTCTTTTGTTCTGGCCTGTGCAGACGCAATTGCAAGTTCAGCTAACTTTTCTCCCTCCTCCGTATGTTGGTTGAACCATATGCTAAGAATATCTTTGGTTGTAGAATTTACAAAAGCCTGATGATCTTTTGAGTCTAATCTCTCCTTGGTTTGTCCTGCAAATTGCGGGTTTGTTAATTTTGAGGAGATGATAAAGGTGCTGTGTTGCACAACGTCATCAGCCGTAATTTTTAAACCTTTTGGAATTAGATTTCTAAACTCACAAAACTCTTTAACTGATTCTAACAAACCTGCTTTAAAACCATTCAAGTGAGATCCGCCTTGAGCTGTTGGAATGAGATTCACATAAGATTCATTCATAAGATTTTTTGCGGGCTTTGTTGACCAATTTAAAACAAAATCAAGTGCATTATCATCCCCTAGTTTGCTGCATGAAATTGATTCCTCTAAAAGCAATTCAATATCACCAGAAGACTCTGATAAATATGAAATTAGCCCATTTTGATAATTCCAAGATATCTTTTCATTTTTTTTATCGTCATGATATTCAATAGTTAAGCCAGGACATAAGACTGCTTTAGCTTTGAGCAAGTGCTTTAAATTAGTTTTATCAATCTTGATGGTTTCAAAATACTGTGGATCTGGCACAAAGCTAATTGATGTTCCTGTATTTCTGGGGCCTATGTCACCAACTTTTTTTAGATCTGAAGTTTTTGTACCACCCTCAAAACTCATTTCATATCTATGACTCTCTCGCTTAATTTCTACAGCTAGGCTTTTTGACAGCGCATTAACCACAGAAACCCCCACACCATGCAAACCTCCAGAAAAATTGTAATCTTCACCTGAAAATTTTGCTCCAGCATGTAGTTTGCACATTATGAGTTCTACGCCAGAAACCTTGTGCTCAGGATGAATATCTACCGGCATGCCACGACCATCGTCTGTGACAGAAACAGATCCCTCTTTGCAAAGAGTTACTTTAATCTTCGTGCAATGGCCAGCTAGGGCCTCATCAATTGAATTATCTAGCACTTCTTGAATCAAGTGATTGGGGCAAGAGGTGTCAGTATACATACCAGGTCTTTTTCGGACCGGATCTAAGCCTGATAGAACTTCTATCGACTTTGAATCATAGTTTTTAGCCAATTATTTTTTCCTGATACTAATGAACTTTTAACTTGTATTCTACTCTAACTAAATTGAAAGAAAGCTATTAATTTAAGAGATTTTAGGAGATTTTTTCACAATAGACTAAAATATTATAAATAGCATTTAAGTGTAAAGTAGACTTGACATACAGACCTTAAAAGAGTTCTAATGTGTGCACTGTAAACATTAAATTTTAACATGAATAAAAAAATTATAGCCTCGTCATTACTTGCCTTTAGCATTCACTCATCTGCTGACAGCTTACTTGATATTTATAATGATGCATTAGAAAACGATCCTCAATACAGATCAGCAGAGTTTTCATATTTATCAGGCAAAGAAATCAAAGTCCAAGGGCGTGCTGCACTTCTTCCAAGTATATCGATCAGCGCACAGACAAATTGGAATGAATACTATCAGAATGGCAATTTACAAAATCAATACAATAGTTTTAGTACCTCAGCTCGCCTCACTCAACCATTAATTAGATTAGATACGTGGTTTAAATACAGGCAATCTAAATTCCTTACAGATGCAGCAGAGGCTGACTTTGCTTACTCGCAGCAATCACTGATTGTACGCACTGCTGAACTATATTTTAATGTTTTGCGTGCAATAGATAATTTAAGTGCCGCAAGGTCTGAAGAAAAAGCAATTAAAAAACAATTGGACCAGATTCGTCAAAGATATGAAGTTGGTCTTGCGGCTGTAACTGAAGTTCAAGAAGCACAATTAGCATTTGATTTAAGTGTTGCCTCTCGAACAAGAACTGAAGGAGAAGTCTTCACTGCAAAAGAGTCATTAAATGCATTGGTGGGAAGAGAGATTATCTCTATTGATGGTTTGGTAAATGATTTAAATGTTACAAATCCGGTTCCAGCATCTAAAGAGGAATGGGCAAGAAAGGCAGTAGAAAATAATTTTAGGTTGCAAGCAGCTAACTTAAGAAAATATGCTTCAAAAAATAATGCGAGAAGCGTTGCCTCAAACCACTTACCTAAGGTTGATATTGTTGGCGCTCAAACTGAATCAGAAACTAATCAATATGCTTATGATGGTTTAAATACTGGAGGTGCTTTTGATATAACTGTGCCAGATGAAACTCAACGAGATACTTATAGCCTGCAACTCTCGATGCCAATTTTCCAAGGTGGTGCTGTGATCTCAAGAACTAAGCAAGCCTATGCAGAGTCTAATAAATCTACAGAAGAAGCCTTATTTGCAGAAAGAAGTGTTATTCAGGATGTACGAAGTCAATATTCTAATGTTGTAACATTAGTTGCAAACTTAAGAGCTCAGAAACAAGCTGTGGTCTCTGCCTCAAGCGCATTAGAGGCAACTAGAGTGGGATATGAGGTTGGTACAAGAAATATTGTAGACTTGCTACAGGCTGAAAAAAATCTTTACAGCGCTGAGCGGAATCTTGCTAATGCAAAGTATGACTATTTAATCACAACGCTTCGCTTGCATTTAGCTGCCGGGACGCTCAATCCCGAAAATCTTATTGAGATAAATAACTTGCTCGGCTGAACAAACCCCTGTAAAGCCTATAGGTAAAGTATCTAAGGCGATTCAAAAAGGTAGCATTTAAGTTATTTACCTCAGTTTGTAACAAATTTTCTGCCAAATATGACGTCCTAAAATTTAGCAATCTGTTGTTGGTTAATAAATACCTTGTTCGTTGCATTTAAGCCTAGCATTAATATTGTAGGTCTCTTTGAGTACTTGCCTTTTAATCTCTTTGCCTTTACCAGAGCTATTAAAAGCATTCTTAAATTCTTTAACAGTAAGTTGTTCATAGTTGTTTTTTGCGGCAGAATAGAAGGCATTGCTATACTTTGAAAAATATATCTCTTTCTCAAGATTCGGACATTCATTTTTATCAACAAAATCAAAGCTGCACCACTGAACAATACCAGTGTTCCAAACTCTAGACACATATTCAATATAAAGACTAAAGTCTGGTTGGAATACCACTTTTAAATCATTTCCCCTAGAAGTTGTTTCAAATAAGTTAATGTTAGTCTCAATACATTTTTCTAATAGCGAGGGCTCTTTTTCACAACCAGCAATTCCTAATAATAAAATTAAAATAGTTAACTTTTTCATTCTTAAATAATGCCATAACAATTTCTAAAAAAAAATGAATTGGTATCTTATGCAGCAGTCTTTATAAATTGGAGGAAAAGTTTTGAAAAGTTTGTAATACTGAACTTAGATTTATGATGAGGCGAACAGATGGCTAAATTAACCCGAACAATAGACTTCCTGCATAGAAGGTTTCACACAACTTGGGAACTTGAGGAGATGAATCGAATCCTTGAGATGATGTTTGAAGAACTAAGACGACTTGAAAGCACTGGCGATGAACGAGAAATAGACAGAGCTAATGCAATTATTGAGAGAGTTGTTGCTTAGATGAAAAAAAATAATAGCGATTTAGTTATTATCAATGCTAACAGTATTAATTCGTATGATGGTGAATTTGATGTTGTTGTTTGCGGCTTTGGTGGTGCAGGAGGTTGTGCTGCTATTGAGGCCTCAAATAACGGAGCAAAAGTTCTCTTGCTTGAAAGAGCATCTGATGGAGGTGGTTCAACCGCCCTATCAAGCTGTGAAATGTATTTAGGAGGTTCAGGAGGGACATCATTACAAAAGGCATGCGGCTTTGAAGATACAACAGAAAATATGATTGCTTATCTTCATGCTTGCCTTGAAGAAAAAGGAGATCAAGAAAAAATTAAGGCCTATGCAGAAAATGCTGCTGATCATTTTGAATGGGTAAAATCATTAGGGGTCTCTTATAAAGAGGAAGCTCATCTTGGAAGAATTGTTGTTCCGGAAACTAACCAGTCGTTGCTATTTACTGGGAATGAAAGAATATATCCTTTTTTAGATCATGCTGACCCGATTCCGAGAGGGCATGTTCCGTCACATGAAGGAGATTTTGGAGGAAAAATATTTTTTGACTCTTTAAAAGCTAAAGTAAAGTCTCAAGGCGTCCATATTAGTTGCGATTCAAGATTGATCGGTTTAATTGTAGATGATCATAATATTATTCAAGGCGTAACTTATAAAAAAAATAATGCACTATCTTACGTTAAGGTAAAAAGGGGAGTTGTACTTACAACAGGTGGATTTGTGATGAATGCTGATATGGTAAAAGAATACTTACCTTTTCAGAGTGAGTTTGCTGCTCCATATGGCAACCCATGGGATGAAGGCGATGGAATTAGAATTGGTCAAGCAATGGGTGCAAATGTTGTAAACATGGATGAGGCCTTTTTTGGAGTTTATTTCTATCCACCAGAGTCACTGACATACGGAATATTCATTAACAACCAAGGCAAAAGATTTGTCAACGAGGACTCATATGGTGCGAGAATTGGTTACTTCTGTTCTCAACAGCCAAAGCAAGAAATATATATGCTTGTACAAAATGAAGATTTTGAGCAGTCGATTTACATGGATAGATTGCCTATTGTTGCTGTTGCTGAAACAATTGAAGAGTTAGAAATTGAGGCTGGTTTTAAAACGGGAGCTCTTACCGAAACAATCGAACTGTACAATCAAAGCGCCATTAATGAAAAAGACAAAGAGTTTAGAAAACATCCTGACTGGCTAAAACAAATTTCTAAGCCACCCTATGCCATAGTTGATTACAGTTTTAAATATCAATCCAGCCCTGCATACAGTGACAAACCTGGCCCCCTAATGTTTACTCTTGGTGGTCTTGAAACATTACCTTCTGGTGAAGTATTGGATAACGATGGAGAAATAATTCCTAAGCTTTTTGCTGCCGGAAGAACTACTGCAGGTCTCCCAAGAACAGGAAAAGGTTATGCAAGTGGTATGTCGGTTGGTGATGCAACTTTTTTTGGAAGGATGGCTGGAATCTCAGCTTCACAAACTAAATAGCGGAGATAGAATTTAAATAAAAACAACCTTAAAAAGTAGTAGCATTTTGGTAGCAAGTGAGTAAATATGGCTATACGAGCCTTAAAGAGAAATGCATCATGAGCACCTTAAATTCAATGTCTAACCCTTCTAGTAATTCTTTGCTAGGTATAAATCGATTCGGCTAATTGCTAAACTTAAAAATAAGTTTCACTAAATCACTGCAAAGCAATCATGGATTATTCTGAATCCTTCATAACGCAAATACTTAATGAGGTAAAAACTATCGCGTTAGTAGGAGCTAGTTCAAAGCAAGAAAGAGATAGCTTTAAAGTAATGAAATCATTACTAGAAAATGGTTATGAAGTCTTTCCTGTAAATCCCAATGAGGAAGGCAATCTGATATTGGAACAGATATGTTACAAAGATCTCAGCTCAATTAAAAAAAATATCGACATGGTAGATGTATTTAGAGCTGAAGATGCAATCATGGAAGTTACCAAAGAATCGATTGAAATTAAGGCAAATGTTCTTTGGACGCAATTAGGCCTGGTCAATGAAGATGCGGCTAAGTTGGCAGAAAATGCTGGCTTAAAAGTTGTCATGGATAGATGCCCAAAAAAAGAGTTAGAAAACCAAATTAGACTCAGAAAGAAAAATAGCTTTTAATAAATTCACAATGAGTGAAAATTTAAAAATCTTAATCAAAGAAAAAACCGATCATGGAGTCATTCGCTTCACTATGAATGATTTGGTAAGTAAAAATGCTTTATCAAAAAAATTGATTAGCTTATTAATTGATGAGCTTCAAATTGTGTCTTTAGATGAATCTATAAAAGTAATCGTGTTAGCAGCAAACGGGAACGTATTTTCTGCAGGACATAATCTAAAAGAAATAACAGCAGCCAGAAATAATAAGGATAATGGAGAATCCTTTTTTAAAGATCTATTTAATTTATGCTCTGAATTAATGCAGCTAATCATTAAAATACCGCAACCAGTAATTGCTGAGATCAATGGCATAGCAACTGCAGCAGGATGTCAATTGGTAGCAAGCTGTGATCTTGCTCTTGCATCTTCAGAATCTCAATTTGCTACACCAGGAGTAAATATTGGACTTTTTTGCTCAACACCAATGGTTGCCCTTTCAAGAAATGTAAATAAAAAATCTGCTATGCATATGCTTCTTACAGGAGATTTAATTAATTCTGAGAAAGCTAAGGATATTGGCCTAATTAATGATACGTTTCAAAAACATAAATTGACTGATGAAGTAAATAAATTAGCAAAAAAAATTGCAACCAAATCATCCATGACTGTAAAAATTGGCAAGAAGGCATTCTATGATCAAGCAGAAATGGATTTATCAAAAGCGTATGAATATACCTCAATGATTATGTCAGAGAATTTATTAAATCATGATGCTAAAGAAGGTATTGATGCTTTTTTAAATAAAAGATCTCCAGACTGGAAAAATGAGTAGCGTTGCTGAAAACTCTTTGTAGATTAATTAAATATGCCAGAATTACCTGAAGTTGAGACCTCGGTCCAAGCTATTCAAGAGTTTGCTAATCAAAATATAGAATCTATAGAGATATACAATCCAAATCTTCGCTGGAAAGTTGACTGCAATACATTTAAAAACTTGAGCGGACTTAAAGTAAGTAAGATTGACAGAAGAGCAAAATATATACTCTTCCATCTAAATCAATCACAAATACTCATACATTTAGGGATGACAGGAACACTTAGAATTGCAAAAAAAGAATCTAATTTTTATAAAAAGCATGATCATGTTGAATTCATTTTTCAAAGGGGAAAATTGATTTTCAATGATCCAAGAAGGTTTGGTTCAATACACTTTATTAAAGAACCATCAAAGCACTTCTTATTAGAAAAGCTTGGACCAGAACCTCTTTCAGAAGAATTTAATGGTGAGTACTTGTTTCAAAAGATTAAAAAATCTCTATCACCTATAAAGAACTCTCTTATGAATCAACATAATGTTGTTGGCATAGGAAATATTTATGCAAATGAAATATTATTTGATGCCAAAATTCGCCCTACTAGAAAAAGCAAAACAATAACAAAAAAAGAATATAATAAAATCGCTGCCTCAACCAAAAAAATTCTTAAGGTTGCTATCAAGGCTGGAGGGACCACACTTAAAGACTTCTATCAACCTGACGGAAATAAAGGCTATTTCAAGATAGATCTAGCTGTTTACGATCGTGCAAATGAAAAATGTAAAAACTGCAAAAAAGAGTTAATTAAACGAATTATCCAGTCACAAAGGGCAACATTTTACTGCCGAAAATGTCAGATCTAACTCGTTATTTTTTTTAATAAAGCTGCCTTAACATTAGGCGGAACAAAACGAGAAACATCACCACCAAACGTTGCAATTTCCTTGACCAAGCTTGATGAGACATAAATTAAAGTATCTTTGGGAGTAAAGAAGATACTCTCAATATCCGGCGCAAGACTTCTATTCATGGTTGCTAACTGGAATTCATATTCAAAATCAGCAACAGCTCTCAAACCTCTAATAATTGCAATCGCATTGTTGTCTCTTGCCAAATCTACAGTTAATTTCTTCGAATATCCTAAAACTTCAATCTTAGAATTATCTTTAAAAATTTCTGAAATAAACTCAATTCTCTCTTCTACACTAAATAAAGGATTTTTAGACTGACTCTCAGCAACTCCTAGAATGACTTTATCAAATAATGCAGCAGCTCTCTCAACAATATCTATATGTCCAAAGGTAATTGGATCAAAAGAGCCTGGATAGATTGCTGTTTTCATTACCGAATCATACTAAACATTCCTAATTCATCAAAATATTAGCAGATTATGTAAAATGATCTTCAATGGAGAGCAAAAAAAATAAAACTAGTAGCCTTGAGAAGATTCAAAAATCTGAAAATCCATCTGCGGTAGATGACGCGGCTGATGTGATGTCAAAATACTCAAACAAAAAGAAAAAGTATCAGATAAAAGATAAAAAATTATCTTTTCCTCCGATAGATTATGAAAAACCACCGCACTATTAACATTAAATAAAAAAGGGGGCTTTAGCCCCCTTTTTTTAGAAGATTGACACTGATTAAATTAGATCATTGTTCATAACTTTATTCCAAGCTGAAATAAAATCACGCTCAAATTTATCCTGAGCATCATCACTGGCATAAACCTCAGCCAATGCTCTCAATTGAGAATTAGACCCAAATGCTAAATCGACTCTGGTTGCGGTTCTAACTTTTTTACCAGAAACTCTATCAATACCCTCATAGGAGTTACCAGTTCCATTTGGTTTCCATGCAACTGACATATCAAGCAAGGTAGCAAAGTAATCATTTGAAAGTTGATCAGGATTATCTGTAAAAATACCATAATCATTATTACTTATTCCTAGTGATCTCATTCCACCTAACAGAACAGTCATTTCAGGAGCGGTTAAGCCAAGCAATTGTGATTTATCCAGCATCATTTCTTCAGCAGGTATATTAGAGCTTGAATCCAGGTAATTTCTAAAGCCATCAGCAACAGGTTCTAGAACAGCAAAAGAATCAGCATCAGTCTGATCTTGTGTTGCATCGCCACGACCTGGAGTAAATGGAACTTCAGCTCCTGAGGCCTTCTCAATCCCTACATTTCCTGCAAGCACAATTACATCAGCAATTGATGCGCCGGTATCTGAAGAAATCTGCTCATAGGTTGATAAAACTTTTGCAAGTTGCTCAGGTTTATTAGCTTTCCAATCTTTTTGAGGAGCTAGACGAATCCTCGCTCCATTTGCCCCGCCTCTAAGATCAGAGTTTCTAAAAGTTGAAGCACTGGCCCAGGCTGTTTCTACCATTTCCTGAATAGAAAGGCCGGATGCAGATATAACTTCTTTAACAGCACTAACATCATAGTCAGTGTTACCAGCAGGAACGGGGTCTTGCCAAATAAGCTCCTCATCAGGAACTTCTGGTCCAAGATATCTTCCCTTTGGCCCCATATCTCTATGAAGAAGTTTAAACCAAGCTCGCGCAAAGGCATCAGCAAAGTCTTCAGGATTCTCATGGAAACGTTTTGATATCTTGTTATATTCTGGATCCATTCTTAAAGCCATATCAGCTGTGGTCATCATTGTTGGGACTTTGACTGATGAATCTTCAGCATCTGGGGCCTTATCCTCATCTTTCTGATCAACTGCATGCCAAACTATAGCTCCAGCTGGAGTTGTTGCTTGCTCCCATTCATAGCCAAATAAGAGGTCAAAATATCCATTATCCCACTGAGTTGGATTTGCAGTCCATGCACCCTCAAAACCACTAGTTATAGTATCGCTACCTTTTCCGGATCCATATGAACTAGTCCATCCAAAGCCCATTTCTTCAATAGATGCTCCTTCTGGTTCGGCTCCAACATTTGAATCAGGGCCAGCTCCATGGCCTTTACCAAAGGTATGTCCTCCTGCAACTAGCGCAACAGTCTCCTCATCATTCATTGCCATGCGTCCAAAAGTTTCTCTAATGTCAACAGCACTTTTTAAAGGATCGGGTTCTCCATCAGGACCTTGTGGATTGACATAGATAAGTCCCATTTGGACTGCTCCAAGAGGATTCGCTAGATCCCGAACTCCGCTATATCGCTCATTAGTTAACCATTCTGTTTCAGCGCCCCAATTAATATCTTCTTCAGGAGCCCAAATGTCTGGACGGCCTCCTCCAAAGCCAAAGGTTTTTCCTCCCATTGATTCAATGGCAACATTACCAGCCAAAATCAAAAGATCAGCCCAGCTGATTTTTTTTCCATATTTTTGCTTAATTGGCCAAAGCAGTCTCCTTGCCTTATCAAGATTTCCGTTATCAGGCCAACTGTTAAGAGGTGCAAATCTTTGAGCGCCTGTACCCCCGCCACCTCTTCCATCTCCAATACGATATGTGCCGGCAGCATGCCATGTCATTCTGATAAAAAATGGTCCGTAATGGCCATAATCTGCTGGCCACCAATCTTGAGAATCTGTCATTAGATTGTTTAAATCTTTTTTAAGAGAATCATAATCAAGCTTTTTAAATTCTTCAGCATAATCAAAATCACTATCCATAGGATCGCCTTTTTGATCATGTTGGTGAAGAATGTTCAAGTTTAATTGGTTCGGCCACCAATCCTTATTGGATGTTCCAGTCGAGCTATTTGAAGATAGGCTTCCGTGCATCACTGGACATTTACTTTCTGTTTCGTTACTCATAGTTTAATTCCAAATTAATGTTAAATTTTTACCGCAAAAGCTGAGGTACCAAATAGCTTACAGAAATTTAATGTATTGGTAAATATATAAAAAAAGAATGTTATATTCGATTTTATAAATGATAATAAAAGCCAACTTATGCTTACTCTTAAACAAATTGATTATGCTTTAGCGGTTGCAAGGAATCTACATTTTAAAAAAGCTGCCGAGGAATGTTTTATTTCACCCTCAACCCTTAGCAATGCCATTACTGAATTAGAAGCTCAATTGGGTGTAAAAATTTTTGAAAGAAGCAACAAGAAAGTTATCGTAACAAATCTTGGGCAGGAGATATTAGCTAAAGCAAGAAAAATAAAATTAGAAGTCCACAATATTCATGAGCTTGCTCAGCATAACTCAGGGGGCCTCAGCCATTCTTTATCAATTGGTATTATTCCCACAATTAGTCCATATTTTCTTCCAATTGTTCTGCCTAAACTTCAAAAAGAGTTCTCTAATCTGAAATTAAAGATAGAGGAAGGTCAATCTCAAATTCTTACTAATAGGGTTAAGGAAGGTGATTTAGATATGGCTATTCTAGCTTTACCATATGATGTTCAGGGCCTCTTAAGCTTTAAATTTTGGGAAGAGGACTTTTTCTGGGTCTCACATAGACTAAATAAGAATGCGGGAAAATCTGAAATCAGGGCATCTGAACTAGAGCATTCAGAACTGATGCTTCTTGAAGATGGTCATTGCCTAAAAGATCATATTTTAGACGCATGTAATATTTCCTCTTCATCTCAATATTCTCTCAAAGCTTCAAGTTTAAATACACTTATTCAATTAGTGAAAGGCAAAATGGGAACAACTTTGGTTCCAAAAATGGCTTTAAAAGAATTGATCAGAAATAAGAAAGACTTATCTATTTCTCATCTAGACGAGCCTGGACCGCATCGTGAGATTGCAATGATAACTAGGCCAAATTACGCAGGAATGGAAAGTGTTGAGCTGCTTATAAATTTCTTTGGTAAATCCTTAAAAGAATTTGATCAAATTTAACTTTGCTCAGGGAGATCCAAGATATCTGTTTTATTCCATTTAAGTGAAAAGTCTCGAGAGATAAATTTAGCAGTTCCATCTCTTACCTCAATAACATCAGAATAGATAATTCCCATATCCAATTTATAAGGCTTATCATCTTTTTCAAACATATGGCTTGCAACGCAATATGTTACTCCTTTATATATTTTCTCCTGCCATGCTCCTTGAACATTAGTTATCTGATGCATAGTGCTTTTGTAGTTCTCTAATTGTTGCATCGCAGCTATAAAATTATCCAATCCATCAATCTCATAATGCCCACTCATTGAAAATTCATCCCACATGATTGCATTCAATGAAGAAAATTTTCTTTGGTCAATAATGGATGCATACAAATAAGATAATTTTGAAGGAGCAAGCAAAGATGATACTTTTGAAGGAATGATATCTTTTTTCATTATTTTTTTGCCTCTGAAATTAGTTTAAGTACCTTGTAAATATCATCAGGTGCTTGAACGAAGTTGATTGGAAAAACTTCTATTTCATCCAAACCAGCTGCCATAGATTTTTCCAATTCATTCAATGTTAAATCTATATTAGGAACTCCGCTATCATCAACACATATGGGAAGTTGGCCTCGAATCCTAGGTTGATCCTGCCTGCCCTCATTAACAAAAGCTTCAACTAAAATATCTTTTCCCTGGGAAATAAAATCTCTACTTGTTTTTATGGGAATCCATCCATGCCCTACCTTAGCAATTCTTTTTGCATTTTCATGTGTCATTTTTAATCCGAATAATAATGGCAAATCTTGACCTTGAGGAGGTTTAGGATGGCACCAAATATCATCAAAATGAAAGTGCTTTCCATGAAAGGAAATTGGGCTATCTTGCCAAAGAGATTTGCATATATCTAAAGTTTCCCAAAATATTTCAGCACGATCTTCAAAATTAACTCCCGCGGTATCAAATTCTTCTTTTTGCCAGCCCAAACCCACCCCAAGCTCTAATCTACCTTTAGATAAAGCATCTAAAGTAGCGGCTGTCTTAGCAAGTAGTGCAGGGTTTCTTAATGGTGCGATTAAAATTGCAGTTGCCAATTTAATTTTAGTTGTATGGGAAGCAATCATGGTGAGCAATGACAAGGGCTCATGCCATGGGGCTTCAGATGGCAGGGGGAATTTTCCAAATGGATATTTATGAAGATTTTTTCCCATTACCACATGATCTGTAACACTTACAGAGTCAAAACCTAATTCTTCACCCATTTGAGAGATTTCAATATAAGATGAAATATCTCCTCCATAAAAGTTTTCTAAACCGAAAAGACCTAACACTAGCTTCATAGAACTATCCATTTTTTATTTATTTAATTGTACGAATATTTTTCATCTAATGCACTTGGACTGGAATCAGAAAAACTCCCATCACTGCCCAAGTCAGCAAAAAAAACTTTTAAATTCTAGGGTCATATAGGAGTGTGTTTTAACTATAAAGGAATTAAGATCAACACATGACAAATATAGATCAGCTAATTAATACCTTAACTTTAGATGAAAAAGTTTCCCTGCTAAGCGGTTTTAATTCTTGGTATACCAACAAGATTACTAATAAAAATATTCCTAGTATTAAAATGTCAGATGGTCCCAACGGGGTTAGAGGTGACTCAAATTCTGGCAAGACTTCAGCCTGTTTTCCATGCGCAATATCATTGGGTTCCACATGGGATCTTGAGTTAATTAAAAATATTGGTGTTGCTTTGGGCGAAGAAGCGCAAGCAAAAGATGTTGATGTTCTTTTAGGTCCAACCATAAATATTCATAGACATCCTTTAGGCGGGAGACACTTTGAAAGTTTTTCTGAAGATCCATTTTTAACTGGAAAAATTGCAACCAATTATGTTCAAGGGGTTCAATCTAAAAACGTCGCAGCATGTTTGAAGCATTTTGTTGGAAATGATACTGAATATGAACGTCATGCAATCAGCTCAAACATAGATGCGCAAACTCTAAGAGAAGTTTATTTGCTCCCATTTGAAATGGGCATCAAAGAAGGTAATGCAAAAGTCGTAATGAGTGCGTATAACAAATTAAATAATATATTTTGCAGTTCTCATCAAGAATTGCTAATTAATATTTTAAAAGAAGAATGGGGTTTTGATGGATATGTTGTTAGTGATTGGGGAGCTGCACTGGAAACAATAGAAAATGCTAATGGTGGCTTAGACCTTGAAATGCCTGGGCCTAGTAATGTTTGGGGCAAAACATTAATTGATGCCATTGAAGCTAAGAAAGTTTCAGAAGAATTGATTGACGATAAGGTGAAAAGAATTTTAACAGTTGCTGAATTCTCAAATCGCTTTCAAGAACCTGAAATCAAAGATGAAGAAGCCATTGATCGACCAGAACATAGATCGCTGTTAAGAAAAGCAGCGGCTGATGGGATGGTTCTTCTAAAAAATGAAGGCTTATTGCCTCTTAAAAAGGATATTAAAAAATTAGCAGTTATTGGTCCCAATGCTAAAGAAGCTCAAATTATTGGTGGTGGTAGCGCAAGCTTGAAACCACATTATCAAATTCATCCACTCGAAGCCATACAGAAAAGATTAGGGCATGAAACAGAAATTCTTTACTCAAAGGGCTGTCATACACACAAATACCTTCCGAAAATAAATGAAAAACTCATGAGCAACAAGAACGGCTTCTTGGTTGAATATTTTAATGGTAATACATTTAATGAAAACTTAATCTCAGAAGAGCGACTTATAGGGAGCAAGTTTTGGGTTTTTGAAGGCTTTGCTAAGGATATAATCTCGAATGAAGATAGACCAAATATCTCTGTAAAATTTTCATGCGAATATTCACCAGATATCTCTGGTTTACATGAATTTGAAATTTTTGGCATTGGGCAATGCCGCTTACTAATTGACGATAATGAGCTGATTGATAATTGGACCAGCTCAGATCAAGGCGAGGCCTTTTTTACTTTTAGTTCTGCCTCAAGAAAAGGAGTTGCAGATTTTAGGAAAGGAGAAACCTATAGAATTGAGGTCCAGTATCACTTTGAAGGCAGTTTTCCAGCATTGTATATAGGTTGCCAAGCTCCTGATCAAGTAGATATTTTTAAAGAAGCAGTTGAGACAGCTGCCAATGCGGATGAAGTGATATTGATTGTTGGAACTAATTCAGATTGGGAAACAGAAGGAAATGATAGGGCTGATTTTAATTTGCCTTCCAATCAAAATAAATTAATTGAAGCGATATTAGAGGCTAATCAAAATACAACTTTAATAATTAATACTGGTTCTCCGGTTCATATGCCTTGGGCAAATAAAGCTAAAGCCATAGTGCAAACATGGTTTGCTGGTCAAGAATTTGGAAATGCTTTGGTTGATATTTTATCTGGAGAGGTGAATCCATCTGGCAAATTGCCAACAACCTTCCCAGCAAAAATAGAAGATACACCTGCATACAAAATCTATCCGGGAAATGATTTACAAATGAACTATAATGAAAAACTTTTGGTTGGCCATAGATGGTATGAAAAACAATCCATTAAGCCATTGTTTAGTTTTGGTCATGGACTGTCTTATACGAATTTTCAATATCAAAACCTAGAAGTTACAGTCAATGATGGTTTTTCAGTCTCATGTAAATTTCAAGTTCAAAACGTTGGAGATATTTCTGGATTAGAAATAGTTCAATGTTACGTGAGCTTTGCAGAAGCTCAGCAAGATGATCCCCGCAAAACTTTACAAGGTTTTTCAAAAGAGGAAATAGGAGCAAATCAGATTCAAAAGATAGAAATCATACTTAATGCTAGAAATTTTTCCTATTGGTCAGTAGAAACAAATACTTGGCAAATAAGAAAAGGTTCATACAGAATTCATATTGGGTCATCTTCAGAGAATATCTTTTTAGAGGCCAGTATTAATCTTGAGCAAGCGCTTGCAGTTCTTTAGTTGTTAATTCAATTTGAGTAGCTTGAATGGAGCTGTTGGATTCAAAAATCGTTCTTGGTCCAATCAGCGGAAAAATTAAATCTGATTTGTGCAATACGTATGCTAAAGCGATTTGAATGGGCTGCACATTCCTTTCCTCTGCTATATCAAAGCAAACCTGTCTTCTTTTTAAATTTTTTTCATAATGCCATACCCTCATTTCCTCATCGAGAGTGGGATTAGAGAAATGCTCATTAGACATGACTTCTTTTTTCTTAATAAAAAATCCTCTAGCTTGAGAGGACCAAGGAAATAACATTACGCCCTCCTCAATTAGATAGTCTAAGTAACGATCATTTACACCAACACAACCAGGCCATACAGGCTCAATCATCTCAGCTAAGCTAAAATTATTGCTGAGAATAGTAAAAGGCTCTTTAGAATTTTTAATTGCATAATCGCGTGCATCAGAAAACCTACCCATCTCCCAATTTGATGCGCCTATTAAATTAATTAATCCCTCATTCTTAATTTCTGCCAGCGCATCAATAAATTCGTCCACAGGAATGTCTGTGTTATCTCTATGCAAACAAAATATATCAAGTTTTGAAATCTGCAGCCGCTCCAATGACTCTAGTACTTGAGGGCGAATATATTTAGGCTCGCATTCTGGTGTATGAGCAGCCTTTCCTAGAACTATGACATCCTCTTCAACTTTCCTGGTATTAATCCAGTCACCAAGATACTTGTCTCCCATGCCGTGGTTGTAGATAAAAGCGGTGTCAAAAATTCTGCCTCCAGATCCATAAAAATGATCAAACATCGTATATGCATGCAGATCTGAAATTTGATTATCGCACCCCATTGCTAACCTTGAGCCCATCTTATTTAGTCCAGGTAGGTCAATGCTTTTAAGTTGAGTTTCTTGAAATAAATATGCTTGGGATTGCAAAATTGGTGAATTATTTATCCGGCTCTTTGGGCAATTGATCTTCATTTCTTGTCGCCACATGTCTAACCAAAACATATTACTTTGAGTTTCTGTATGAGAAATAAGATCTGATTCAATTCTCTGCTCAAAGATGCAAGCAGAAGCATGCTCTATCTCTCTGGTAAATAAGCCCTCATTATCGATACACTTAATCTCTTGGCTGCTAACACCTTGATTTAAAAGATGAATAGAGGAATTGCCTTCATTGAACTGCCCACAATGCCATGGATCTGCAGCTGAAATAGAATATTGACCACTAGAGATAATAAGATTGTTTGAAAAATTTTCATTAATGGCGCAACTTATTTTTGCTTCAATTGAATCACTAAAAACTATATGTGCATGTGACTGAAGATCAACACCTGTCTCATCTATTTGGCCTATTGCGCTTATGCTTTTTGGCTCTGCGAAAGATAGACCCTGCAAATGACCCGCTACTAATTTAGCCATTGTCAGCGGATAACATCCTACATCCAATATAGCTCCGCCGCCTAGATCGGGATTTCTTAATCTATGAACCTCTGGAACATCTGCTTTAAACCCAAAAGAAGCTTCAATCAAAATTTTTTCTTTTACATCGGTTAGAAAGCTTAAATTTTTTAAGATGTTCCTTGTTTGCGGATGACTTCTATACATAAAAGCCTCCATCAAGAATATTTTTTTTGAATTAGCAAGATCTAATAACACCATGCTCTCATAAGAATTCATTGTAAGCGGCTTTTCGCAAAGAACATGCTTACCATTTTTAATTGCCTCTAACGCGTAAAAAAAATGTTCGCTGTGAGGAGTTGCTATATAAATAGCATCTATTTCTTTGGAGGAGATAAAATCACTCAATCGATGATGCGCCTCCAGATGAAACTTGCTAGCAAAACTATCTGTTTTTTGGGGATTTCTTCCAAAGATACTGATTAATTTAGAATTTGTAGTCCCCTTAATTGAATAAGAAAATGCTGTAGCAATAGAACCAGGCCCAATGATCCCCCAATTAATTTGACGCATTACCTAGTTTTCTTGCCTCAATTTCATTAATTAGCTTTTGATGAAAGTTTTTATCTATGGGATAAAAGGAAACTAAAACAAAACTAATAAAAATTCCTGTTAAAGGTATCCAGGTCATAATAAATTTTAATCCGGACAATGTTTCCTCTGACTGAACTTCATTGGGCTCAAAACCGATTTGTGTTAATGCCATCCCCAATAGAATTGCTGCAAAAGCTATTGCACCCTTTTGAGCAAAAGTCATGAAACCATATAAAGAAGACTCTGTTCTAACTTTTGTTTTCCATTCTCCATATTCGATTGTATCTGGAAGCATTGACCAAAATAGTACTCCCGTAGCGCCATTACCGATTCCTATGAACCCCAACACAGGGAGTAGCTCATTGAGAGAAGTAATCGGATAATAATAAAAAATCAAGAATCCTATCAATAGCAATACCATTGCAACCATCCAAGAATTTCTCTTCCCAATTTTTAGAGCTGCATATGCCCAAAAAGGTATTGCTAAAAGAGCCGCCCCACTGCTCACTCCCAAAATTAATCCCTGGTACTCATGAAGATCAAGAGAATACTTAACGTAATAAATTAAATTATTGTTAAACATAATAGAGGTCGAGCCCAGAATTAAAATAGATCCAAACACAATCCAAAATGGGTAATTTTGTGCAACTGATCTTGAGACCTTCGAAAAACTTGGGATCTGCGCTGAGCTAAAATTAAATTCTCTTTCTTTAACAAATCTGACGGTGATGCTTAAAATAAGAATAGCTGTCAGACCACAAACCATGCCAAGAAAGATAAAACCTATTGCTTCATCGCCGCCTCCAAACCACAAGACAATTGGGAAACCTAGCGCTGAAACTGAAAGAGTGCCAAAAGACGCGCCTATCATTCTTGCGGTAGTAAGCTTAGTTCGCTCATCACTGTCATCGGTAATTCTTGCGGTAAGAGAAGAATATGGAACGCTAACAATGGTAAAACATGTTCTATGAAGCAAATTAACTATTAATAAAAAAATAAATAATGTTATGCCTTCAAAGGGAGGAACCCAAAAAAGCAATACAAAAGAGAGGGCTAATGGAATTGCACCATAAAAAATATAGGGTCGGTAGCTGCCCATTTTAGTCCTAGTTCTTTCTGCAAGATATCCCATAAATGGATCTGTGATTGCATCCCAGGCTATACCAAGAGCATATATCCATCCTGCTAGCAAAGGAGTTATTCCAACCACATCAGTATAAAAATAAAGAAGGTATAAACCGACTCCACTCCAATATAGGCAAATTGCATAATCCCCTATGCCATATGCTGCTCTAACTTTATTTGATAGTGTGCTTGAGATCATAAATATTCATTGACTATAACAGTCTTGTCTTCGGTTGGTAATATTTCAAGAGTGCATTAGTATAAAAATATAATCAAAGAAAAGTACTTGATAGTTTATGAATGCAAATGAGCAATATTCAGAAGGTTTTGCTGAAAATAACGGAGTAAAAATTTTTTACCGAGACTACGGTCCAGTAGATGGAGATCCGATTCTCATGGTGCATGGTTTGGGGGCCCAACTTGTTCATTGGCCTCCTCATTTAATTCATTTCTTACAAGCACATAATTTCCGACCCATTACTTATGATAATAGAGATGTTGGCTTATCCTCACGATTTATGGGAACTCCATCTTTTGTATTGGATTATATTAAATACTTTTTGAGGCTACCCATTAAAGCAGAATATACCATCGATGATATGGCCGATGATGGCATAAAACTTCTAGAGACATTGAATATACATCAAGCTCATATTTTAGGCACCTCAATGGGCGGGATGATTGCTCAGATTATCAGCGCTCAATATCCTCAGAAAGTTAAATCATTTACTTTGATTGCCTCAACTGCTTCAACGCCAAGCCCAATGAATGCTCCTTCTAAACCTGTAAGAAAACTCATGATGGAAAGATCTAAAAATCCAAATGCATCTGAAGAGGAAGTAATTGAAAGAGAAATTAAAATTGTCTCCCTCATCGGTATGGAGGGTCGAGTTGTAGATACTCCAGAATTTAGAGAAGAAACTATTAAAAATTTAAATCGCGCCCAAGATGGTTCTGGATATGCAAGACAATTATTGTCAATCTTAGCTTCAAAAGATAGGCTAAAAAAAATACAGAAGATTAAAGCTCCAACTTTAATTATTCATGGTAAAGAAGATCCAATGATTCAGCTAAAAAATGCATACAAAATGCACAAATTAATTCCACACAGCAAACTAAAAATTATCGACAACATGAGGCATTTAATTGAGCCCGAAATTCTGACCCAGTTTGAGAGCGACCTTTTAGATCACTTGCAACTTGCTTCTTAGTTAAGATTGAATATTTAAGAGCTCTTCTTTGCTGACTAACAACAAGTCAGCAATCAGCATAAAGGGAGATTTTTCATATTGATCAACATTTTCATTAGATAGATAGAGCTTAAACTATCAAAATATTATTTAACAAGGACTAAAAGAAGCTTAATTTAGTGGAATTGCATCTCCTTTTAAGACTGTGCCAAGGATTTCAATATCCTTAATTTCGTCATTTTTAATCATAAGAGGATTTTGGTTTAAAGCAGTAAAGTTTGCATATTTGCCTACTTCAATTGATCCATACATTTTCTCTAGTCTTAAAACATATGCTGCATTTATTGTTACCGCCTTTAATGCTTCAATTTTACTAATTCTTTGATTAGGCCCAGCAATTTTTCCAGCAAAATTATCCCTATTAACCGCTGCATGCATAAGCATTAATGGAGAAGCTGGAGCCATTGGCATATCAGAGTGAAGCGCTACCTTGATACCAGATTTTATAGCATCTCCCAATCTAACCATTTCCTGGGAGCGCTTATAGCCAACTCCTTTTCTACTATATAAATCTGAAAGTGCTGTTACATAATATGGATTTGCACTTACAACTACGCCTAATTCTTTCATTTGCTTTAATTGATCTTTTGCTGAATAGCCAAAGTGAACTACTGTTGTTCGGTGATCCATCCTGGGATTACGATCTAAATTCTTTTTTAAAGTTACAAGCAATCGATCTAATCCTGCATCGCCATTTTGATGAATATGAATCTGAAATCCATCATCCCAAAAAACTCTAAAAAGATTCTCAAAAGTATCAAGACTCATCAACCAAGAACCCTCATGATTATCAAGATAACCATCTCGCATAACCATGTTTTGAGAGTACATAGCTCCATCAGCAAATAGTTTAATATGCTTAGATAAGTAATTTAATTTACCATCTCCCCAGCTTGTTTGATCTTTTGCAGCATCCAGAACCTCATCAAGTCTAAACTGCTCAGATAAGTTTAAAGCGCTTGGAAAAAAATATGATTCAAAGGGCGAATCTTCATTTCCAAATATAAGATTCTTTGCTGTTTGCAGATCCTTGTTATACATTGATCCTGGATTGCCAATAAGAGTAATTCCATTGCTATGCAAGTAATCCCTGGTTTTTTGAAGACCTTGTATTAGTGCCATCGGAGAGGCCAATACTTGCATCAATTTAGGTAACACGATAATAGCTCCCCTCTCTGAGAAATGGCCCTCATCAAAATTAGCTAAATGATTAAGCTCTGGAGTTTCATGAAAGGCCTCTTTGTTAATTCCTAGCAGCTCCATTGCTGGGGTATTTAAAATAAATTCATGGAAAGATCTGTGAATAATAATAATTGGTCTAATTGAAGAAATTTCATCCAAATCGTATTTGGTTAACTTGCCATGAAAATAATGATGAAATCCCCAAGAAACTAAGGGCTGATTCACTGGATGGTTTTGTTCAATTTCACTTAAATTAAACAGATAACTTGCTCTGTCTCTTACACCTTTAGAGGTTTTAGCGGGCAAGTGCCAGTCCTCGATAGCTAAAATCTCAGAATTCATTGTTACTGCAGCTAAAAATGGATGTATGTGATGTTCAATAAATCCAGGAACTAAAGTTGCATCTTTATAATTAGATATTAAATCTGCACTTGGGTATGTTGAAATCAACGCTTCCTTTGAACCAACATCTATAATTCTTGATCCCTGAGTTGCGACAGCCTGTACATTATCATTGTTTGAATTAAGGGTAAGAATATTATTTGCAACAAATATTTTGATTTCATCTGCACTTACGATTGATGAAATAAGAAAAAAAGCTGCTATAAAAAAAAACTTAAAAAAAGATTTTTCAAAAAACAGCATGAAGGCTAATTAATCCCAAATACGCATCAATCCTTCTTGCGCAGTTGATGCAACTAATTTTCCAGATTTAGTGTAAATTGATCCACGAGAGAACCCTCTCGCATTTTGCGATATTGGACTATGCATGTGATGCAAAATCCAATTATTGAAATTAACTTTTCCATGAAACCACATAACGTGATCTAAACTGGCGCTTTGAAATTTCTTTGACATAAAATTTACCTCGTGAGGATTAACGGCTGCGCCAAGCAAGCCCATATCAGAAACATAAAGCAGCAATGCTTGATGGATCCTTTCATCAGATGGAAGTTTCCCAGTTGGTTTCATCCAAGTGCTCCTATATGGAGGAAGTTTTTCTGCCTTCAATAAATCAACAGGCTCAACCTGCCTGGTTTCAATCTCCCTCTCTCTGAGCCACATTGGCAAATAGTCTTTAGGTATTTTTGATTTCAAATCTTTTCTAAGTTGTAAGTCACTCTTTAATTTTTCTGGCCCCTGTATTTTTGGCATTTTGATTTGATGCTCCAAACCTTTCTCTCTTTTCTGAAATGAGATGGAGCAACTAAAAATTGCTTCTCCGTTTTGTATTGCATTAACTCTTCTCGTAGTGAAGCTTTTACCATCTCTAATTCGATCTACTTCAAATATTATATTTTGTTTGAAGTCGCCAGGCCTGAGAAAATACGAATGAAAGGAATGCACCATTCTGCCCTTTTCAACTGTTTGATAACCTGCAATCAAACACTGAGCCATTATTTGGCCGCCGAAAATTCTTTGGAAGCCAACGCTTTGTCCAGTCCAAGAATACAAATCTCTATCAATTTTAGTTAAATTAAATAACTCGAGGGTGTTTTTTAGCGCTTTGCTCATTGAAGTGTAGAAGATTAAAATAAAAAATTTATCTTACATTGATTCAATTAAAACTAGAACTTTATCCTCTCAAAAGTTAGCATAGTCCTTCCTAGAAATAAAAAATATATTAAATGATAAATTCTGAAAGAATAAGTCTCCCAGAGAGGCCTGATCAAAAATTCAATGTAAAAAAAACCTTTAGGATTGATTCTGATCTCGAGGTACATGGTTTTAAAGATAAAACACAATGGGTGCCAGAAATTGATGAGACTTATATCTTTGATAAAGATACTACCCTCGCAATCTTGGCAGGCTTTGAACATGATCGTAGAGTAATGATTCAGGGATATCATGGTACTGGAAAATCCACACATATTGAGCAAGTTGCTGCAAGGCTTAATTGGCCATGCGTAAGAATAAATCTTGATAGTCACATCAGTAGAATTGATTTGCTAGGCAAAGATGCGATAGTTCTAAAAGATGAAAAACAGATCACTGAATTCAAAGAAGGCATTCTACCTTGGTCAATCCAAAATCCTGTTGCGATAGTTTTTGATGAATATGATGCAGGCAGACCTGATGTAATGTTTGTAATTCAAAGGATACTTGAGGTAGATGGCAAATTAACCTTGCTAGATCAAAATCAAGTCATAACTCCGCATAGTAGCTTCAGACTTTTTGCGACGACTAATACAGTTGGTATGGGAGACGTAACTGGTTTATATCATGGAACTCAACAAATTAATCAAGGCCAGATGGATCGATGGCACATACTTTCAACACTTAACTATTTAGATCGAACTCATGAGTTAAATATTATTGCTGGAAAAGTTCCGCAATTAAAATCTGCAAAAGATAAGGCGCTAATTAAAAGTATGATTCAGCTCGCAGATTTAACCAGACAAGGCTTTATTAATGAGGATATTTCAACGCTCATGTCGCCAAGGACAGTAATTACATGGGCACAAAACTATATTATCTTCAATGATATTAAGCACTCGTTCAGGCTTACATTCCTTAATAAGTGTGATGAAGCAGAGAGGCCAATTGTGGCTGAGTATTTTCAAAGATGTTTCGGAGAAGATCTTTTAGAAAGCCATAATCCAGAATCCTAATTAATGAGTTGGGTCAAGAATCGGGAAGAATTTAAGCAAGCGGCTCTATCAACTGCCAGAGCAGTTTCTAAAAATCAAAATTTAGAGAGTACCTCTCAGGCTTCCAGTCGCCCACCATCCTCTTCACAACTTTCTTTACATTATCCTCCGCGATCTTCCTCTCAAATTGATGCTTGGAGGGGAGAAGCAGATTTTCAAACATTTTGGCATGCCTTTCATAAAGAATATGCATCTATAAAAATGCCAAAGATTGCCAGAGATTTTTTTACAGAACTTGAGTTATCTAGGGTAGAAATAGTTGGAGGTGAAAAATTTCCTGGCGCCAAAATTAATTTAAATGCTTATCTAAATACTCAGGCAAAAAAAGGAATTGATAATAAGATGCCACCATTAAACCCATTGGCTGCAAACCTTTGGTTAAAGCAACTTAATGGAGAGACTTTAGCCGAAGATAGCAAAAATACGGTCAATGCTTTTCTCTCCTCCATCCCAATTAAAATTGATGACGTTGGTCAAAAATTAATTGAAGCTCAAAATTCTCAAGAAAAGTTTCAGTCTATCGCCATCGGTCTGATGAAAGATTTGGATTTGATGCATGAACCAGAAACAGAAGGAGATCAAGAATCATTAGAAGATGTGCAAACAACAGAAGAACCTCAAAATTCTGGAGAACAGCAACAAGAAGTAGAGGATGATACTCAAGAACAAACAATTGAATCTCAAGCAGAGGGTGCGGCTGATGAAGACACTGAAATGCTTGAAGAAACACAGGCCTCAATTGATTCGATGTCAATTGATGAAGAAATAGACTTAACAAGAAATTTTAATCAAGACTTAGATCAAACAGCCTATGAAGATTATAAGATTTTTACCTCTCAATTTGATGAGGTTATCAATGCAATTGAATTAGCAACTCCCGAGGAATCTCAAAGATTGAGGTTGCAACTCGATCAACTCATTGCTCCCCATCAAACAACGATTGGAAAATTGGCAAATAGATTGCAGAGATTGCTTCAGGCTCAACAAAACCGTAGCTGGGATTATAATCTTGAAGAGGGTTTGCTAGATACTGCTCAATTGCATCGAGTTATTACTCGACCTGGAGATCCCTTAAGCTTTAAGCAAGAAAGTGAAAGTAAATTCAAGGACACTGTTGTTTCATTATTGATAGATAGTTCAGGTTCAATGCGTGGTCGATCCATGACTTTAGCAGCAATTTGTGGGGACATCATTGGAAGTACTCTTGAAAGATGCTATGTGAAAACAGAATTATTGGGATTTACAACAAAACATTGGAAAGGTGGTGACTCAAGAAAAGCTTGGGTGAACCAAGGCAGCCCCATAAATCCGGGGCGTTTAAATGATTTACGCCACATTATCTTTAAGTCAGCGGATGACAATTTTAGAAAGGCTAGGAAAAGTTTTGGGATCATGTTGCGAGAAGGATTATTAAAAGAAAATGTAGACGGGGAAGCTTTGGCTTGGGCGCATCAAAGGCTAAGTAAGCGCAATGAAGAGAGAAAAATATTGATAGTAATTTCAGATGGGGCTCCAGTAGACGACAGTACTCTATCAACAAATCATAGTAATTTTTTAGACAATCACTTACGTCAAATTATTAATACAATTGAAACTCAAAGCAGTGTAGAACTTCTTGCAATTGGCATTGGGCACGATGTGACTAAATATTATGAGAAATCAATCACGATCAATAGAGCTGAAGAACTGGCTGAAGCATTGCTTGATAAGCTAACCGAACTTTTCAATGACTAAAAAAAGGAATATAATCAATAATGTTTACACTGTAAACATATGGATATTACCGAGGTAAAAAATGAAGATTATAAAGACTAATGAGCCACCAAAAGATATTCTCTATTTTGATAATGAGTTAAATCTGACACCTGAGCAAGTTGAGGATGTTGCTGAGATATTTAATACACCATTAACTGGAGCATATAATTGGGATTACACAGTTGCTGATAATAGAATAAAAAAACTATACGAACTTGGTAAAGAGTTAAATTGGAATGGTTCAATTGATTTAAACTGGGACTATAAACATCCAGCCGATGAGAGACTTGTCCAAGCAGATGAAGAATTGCCGCATGAAACTCTAGAAGCCTATGAAAATTTAACCGAAGAAGAAAAGATTGAGTTTGATCGTCATGATACTGCTGAATTATTAAGTCAATTTCTTCATGGAGAGCAAGGCGCCCTGCTTGTTGCATCTCAACTAACCTCATGCGCCCCGACTTACAACGCTAAATTATATGCTGCATCTCAAACATTTGATGAAGCCAGACATGTAGAGGTATTTAATAGATATCTTCAAGAAAAAATAGGCATGCACTACCCTATTAACAAAAACTTAAAGTTACTGTTAGATAAAATCCTTACTGATGAAAGGTGGGACCTTAAATTCATTGGCATGCAAATTATCATAGAGGGTCTAGCTCTTGCAGCCTTTCAAATGTTAAAGGGGCTATCAAAAGACCCGCTGTTAACTCAACTTCTTCATTATGTAATTCGTGATGAGGCAAGACATGTAACCTTCGGAATTAATTATCTAGAAGACTTTATAAAGACTTTAAGCCCAGAAGAAATTGAAGATAGAGCAGAATTTGCATACGAAGCATGCGTGATTTCAAGAGAAAGACTTATCAACACAATAGCAATGCAAAAATACTTAAAAATGACTGAAGATGAAGCTAGAGAATTTGCCTTATCAACTTCAGCTAATACCACCTTCAGAAATTTCTTGTTCTCAAGGATAATGCCTAACCTTTCAAGGATAGGCTTACTAACAGATAAGGTTAGGCCAAAATTTGAAGCATTGGGATTGCTTGAGTATGAGAATGCTCCAGATGACTTTGAATGTGACTGGGATGAACTTGAAAAACCTTTAGAAAAATTTGGTGAAATTCCTCAAGCTATTTAATCAAAGTATTGTAGGGCTACTTTTTTTTAGTAGCTCACTATATTCCGCTGTTCAGATTATTCAACCATCTGAAAATGCCTATGAAGAAATTCAAGAGGCATTTATATTGGCTGAACCTGGCGATGTCATCAGGTTAACTTCAGGCACATTTAACCTTCAAGACTCTCTCTCGCTGGATATAGAAGGGGTCCAGGTTGAAGGGGAAGGAATGGATCAAACTGTTCTCAACTTTGCAGACCAACAAAGTGGCGCTCAAGGACTAAGCGTTACTTCAGATAACGTAACCCTTCAAGATTTCTCAATTAACAATGCGAAAGGTGATGCAATCAAAGTGAAAGGCGTTACCAACATTAAATTCTTAAGGGTGAAAACTGAGTGGACAAATGGACCTAGCCCAGAAAATGGAGCCTATGGTCTATATCCGGTGGAATCAACCAATGTTCTGATAGATGGGTGCGTTGCAATAGGCGCATCAGATGCAGGAATCTATGTAGGGCAATCAAAAAATATCATTGTTCGTAATAGCAGGGCTGAATTTAATGTGGCGGGAATTGAGATTGAAAATTCTTACTACGCAGATGTCTTTAATAATGTTGCGACCAATAATACCGGTGGAATATTAGTTTTCGATTTGCCAGGCTTGCCTCAGCAAGGCGGGCATCATGTAAGAGTATTTAACAATCGCTCTATTGGAAATAACACTGACAACTTTGCTCCAGAGGGAAACATCGTAGGTGAAGTGCCAAGGGGCACAGGAATTATTATTCAAGCAAATTCAGATGTAGAGATTTTTAATAATGAAATTGGTGACAATGATACTGTTAATATTGCAGTTGTAACATATGGCAGTGAAACAGAAGATGAGACCTACTACCCTCACCCAAAATCAATTCAGATTCATAGCAATAAGTTTGGTCCAACTGGTTATAACCCTGATACAAGCAAAGGAGAGTTAGCAAAGATACTTTTCGAGCTTTCTGAAGGTAATATGCCTGATATTTTTTGGGATGGCTTGCTGCCGATATCGCAACTTATTTTTGGGCAGCCCGAAGAAGAAAAAATGATCATTAGCAACAATGGGGATGCTACCGTCCTAGCAATCAAGCCTATTGGCTATATGGTCCCTTTTTTAGATCCTGCAATCTTGGATATTAATGAATTTGATGGAGAAATTTCCCCACTTGCAAAAGTAGAGTTTGATGAAACTTTTTAAACAGTCTTTCTTACTGGTTATTTCCTTAGTGTTTTTTGCATCCCAAGCACATGCTGTAGATACTTTGAATCTGATCAATTTTTCTAAAGCACCTAAATTTTTATCTGAATTTGGCTTCTTTGAAGACATGCAAAACCAAATCCCATCTGAGGGTGTGCACCCTTACTCCCTTGTTAATCCTTTGTTCTCTGATCAAACAGACAAACTTCGATTTGTATATGTTCCTGCAGGGGAAAGATTGGGCTATGTAAAAGATAAGGTTTTTATTTTTCCAGTTGGATCTACTTTAATTAAAACTTTTGCTTACTTAAATATGAATAATTCAATGGAGCAACAGTTGCTTGAAACAAGACTATTGATTAATACTAACGAAGGCTGGAAAGCGATTAGCTATGTGTGGAATGAGAATCAAACCGATGCAATGAGAGCGATAGCAGGCGCCACTATCCCAACCACCTTTATAGACTCAACAGGTAAAATGGTGGATGTTCGATATCGAGCTCCTAACCAAAATCAATGCAAGGAATGTCATCAAATCAATAAAGTGATGACTCCTATCGGTCCAAAAGCACGAAACATGAATAAAGCTATAAACTATGAATCAGGGGAAATGAATCAATTGATTTATTGGGCAGCACTAGGGTGGATTGATGAAAAACTTGGTTCAAAACCAATAAAGAGTTACAAAGATGTCAATGCATCTCTAGACGATCGTGCAAGAGCATATCTCGATATTAACTGTGGTCACTGCCATATCCCTGGAGGCTCTGCTGATACCACTGGATTATATTTAAATTTAATTGAAAAAAATCAAGAGCAGCTAGGAATATATAAAAAACCAGTTGCTGCAGGTCGCGCAAGTGGTAATTTGAAATATTCTATTGTGCCTGGTCATTCTAATAAATCTATCATGCTTTATAGAATGCAGTCGCTGGATCCAGGCATTATGATGCCAGAATCAGGTCGTGCACTAGCGGATGAGGCTGGAATTAATCTCATCAAAGAGTGGATTGATAAGCTCTAGTCTTTAAATTTGTGTATGAGCCCATAAATAATTCATAATAACTTTTTATACTGGAGATTTTACATGTCTAAACACTCTGCATTGAATACCTTTGGAAGGTCTGGAAATCCTGCATTCACCAAAAATTTTGATAATGCTCAGACTTTTTCTCAGACTGAACGTATGACACTTGATGGAGCTGTAAACAAAACAGCTATCTTGCTGGCATTATGTTTTGCAGGAGCCTTTGCGGGTTGGAATGTGCCAGCATTAGCAATGCCAGGCTTGATAATTGGAACTATTCTTGCTTTTGTAACTATTTTTAGAAGTCCAGCTAAAGCAGGATCTACTGCTCCATTTTATGCAGCTTTTGAAGGTATGGCCCTTGGCGGTATTACGGTCTTTGCAGAAATGCAGTATCCTGGAATTGGTATTCAGGCCATTGGACTGACATTTGGAATTCTTGCTTCATTATTATTTTGTTATAAAAGTGGACTTATTAAGCCTACAGAAAATTTTAGATTGATGATTTTTTCTGCAACCATGGGAATCGCACTTTTATACCTAGTTAGCTTTATCATGTCCTTCTTTGGATCTGGAATTGGTTTCATCCACTCTAACGGATTATTTGGGATTGGTTTCTCTATATTTGTTGTTGGTATAGCGGCGCTCAATCTTGTTCTAGATTTTGATTTTATAGAAGAAGGGGCTGAGAAAGGTCTTCCAAAATATATGGAATGGTATGGAGCTTTTTCTTTAATGGTTACGCTGGTTTGGCTTTATATAGAAATATTACGGTTGCTGATGAAACTTAGAAGTAGATAAAATGAATGCGATATTCTTTGGCATTCTGACTATTTTTTCGCTTTTTGTTTTTATGAATCTCGGTAAAATAAAAGCTTCAAAAAAGCAAATGGATAGAGATGATCGCATTAATTGGGGTAGTAAACGCAAGCCAAATTTTCAGCAAAATAGAGATGGATCAAAAATAATTGAAGGCCGCGCGGAAGAAGTTAATGATGGTAATCAGAAGTAAAATTCTTTTTACCATTCCTCTCCAACCCAAAAAATCGAATACAAGACTTGCTTAACAGAAATAAAAACATTACATCTCATAATTAAACAGAATGCTTGTTGCAATAGATTTTGGAATTTCTAATACTGATCTAGCTATTTTAGATAAAGATAAGATTTCCTTTTATAGTGCGCCCTCTCAATCTACTGAAATTAATAATGACACCATTAAAGATATATTCAAAAAACATGATATTGATATCTCTTCTGTAAAGATCATTGGTGTTACAGGAGGTAAATCATCAGATCTGGATGATTGTCTAGAAGATATAACAATCGTGAAAATTAATGAGATTGAAGCGATTGGTCTGGGTGCAAAAAAAATATATGGCATTGATGATAGTTCCACTCTTGTGGTTAGTGCTGGAACAGGAACAGCTTGCGTGCATGTTCAAGGTAGTAATTTTAGTCATTTAGGAGGTATTGCGGTTGGTGGTGGCATGCTGGAGGGTCTTGGTTCCTTGTTATTTAATAACTCACATGGGCCTGAAATTAATGAATTTGCACAAAAGGGCTCTAGAGCAGAATTAGATTTATTGATAGGAGATGTGGTAAATAAAATAGGCAATCTATCTGCGGAGATCACTGCTGTTAATTTTGGTCAAGCAAGAAACTCATCAGCTGACACCATGGAGAATACCTCAGCCGCATTGTGTAATATGATTGGAGAAGTTATTGGAACAGTTGCCTACTTAAATGCATTTTTAATAGGATCTGACAAAGTATGTTTCATAGGAAGAACCTCTTACCTTACAGAAATTATTAGCGGTATCAATCAACGACTAGAGCTGGCTGGAATACAAGGAAAATATAATGAAAACCGTGAATATGGTAACGTCATAGGTGTGCTAGAAAGCATAAAGAATTATCTGTAAAGGTAGCAAACCTATAGCAATTCCAAAATTTTAGTAACACAGTAATTTACATCTTTGGAATTACTAACCATTGAATGGGAATATTTTTTATACAATTCTTGTCTTTCTAAAAATGCATCTTCAATAGATTGATTTGGAGCTTTTGCAAAGCCTCTATTCAAAAAACTTGGTACCCTCTCTAGAATTTGACTAAAGGGGACATCTAGGAAAATTACTTTTGAGTTTTGCTGAATATGTTCCATAGCTTCAGCACTATAAACTGCACTTCCGCCTGTTGATAAGATAGTTTCATTAAATCGAATGTCCCTAAGAACTGTATTCTCAATTTCCCTAAGCTTAAGATAACCTTCATCATCAAGAATATTTTGCAAACTTTTACCATACTGCTTTTCAATTAAGACATCACTATCAACCAATCTAAAACCAAGCGTCCTTGCCAGCTCTCTCCCTACAGAGGATTTGCCAGCACCAGCCATTCCTATAAGTGAAATTGAATTTTTCATTTTTTGTGCTGTACTATAAACCTTTCTGGGTTATATTTTATAAAAATATCATACAAAGTCTCATTTCAATGAAAAGTAAATTGTTGCTTCTATGTCTTTTGACCCCATCTCTTTTCGCAGGAACAAAACTTATAGTGCTTGGCTCTGGAACGCCAAATCCTGATCCAAACAGAGCCGGTTCATCATATGCATTGGTGGTTAATGAGACTCCTTATTTGGTTGATTTTGGACCAGGTGTTATTCGCAGGGCTGCATCTCTATCTCCTTCTTGGGGAGGAGAAATTGAGGCTATGACAGTTAAAAATATTGAGCATGCCTTTTTAACTCACATTCATTCTGATCATTCCGCAGGCTTGGCTGATCTGCTGTTGACTCCATGGGTTATGGGAAGAGATGTAAAGTTAAACTTGTTTGGTCCAATTGGATTGAAGCAAATGGCTTCCTCTACTCTAAATGCGTTTGAAGATGATATAAATTACAGAATAAATGGAACACAACCATCCAATAAAACAGGCTATAAATATAATTTCAATCTACTCCACGAGGGATTAATTTTTAAAGATGAGAATATTATGGTTGAAGCCTTTAAAGTCCCACATGGAGGTTTTGATGATGCATATGGATTCAGATTTACGTCTGAAGATAGAGTTATCGTATTCTCCGGGGATACTGGACCATCTAAAAAATTAGAAAAATTTGCTAAAGGCGCCGATATATTGGTTCATGAAGTTTACTCTAATGCTGGATTCTTAGAAAAAACACAGGACTGGCAAAAATATCACCAAGCACATCACACGTCTACCTTTGAAGTTGGTGAAATAGCCTCTAGAGCAAAACCAAAACTACTAATTCTGTCACATATACTCTTCTGGGGCTCTACAAAAGATGAGATACTTCAAGAGATAAAATCAACATATGATGGCGAGATAAAGATAGCTGAAGATTTAATGATTTTTGAGTAGTGGTGGAGCTACGCGGGATCGAACCGCGGACCCCCTGCTTGCAAAGCAGGTGCTCTCCCAGCTGAGCTATAGCCCCACACGAGGGAACAATTGTACAAGATATCCTTTTCAGTGCAACAAACTATTTTGATATCAAATCCAGGGCTCACAAGGGTTGATAAAACTACAAAACACGCAACATGTAAAAACTTGAGAGGAATAATAGATCTAAACCTAATATTTTAGAGAGAGAAAATTATCATGTTTCTAGTGACTAATCTCCCTTTAAACATGCTCCTCAGCGGAGGCTACCATAAACCCTGTGTTCATCTTAGGGAACAAATGTTAAGGGTTCAGGGAGTAAAGCTACCACAACTTTTTTTGGTAGCCTCCTATTAGAAATCAATTAAAACTTATAGCTAAATCCTACTTTAAGAGTTCTAGGTTTTTGAGATCTAGCACCTTCAGATGGTGCTCTTGAAATAATATCTGCATCATCAGAGACATTTTCTATGATTGCATA
>Ga0222719_10000411_pt1 | contig 42591 bp, 59 predicted proteins | sample C33_34DmetaG_FD_165039 | JGI IMG/M metagenome (GOLD analysis project Ga0222719, IMG submission 165039) | Estuarine water microbial communities from San Francisco Bay, California, United States - C33_34D | ecosystem: Environmental > Aquatic > Marine > Unclassified | place: USA: California... | reverse complement strand
TATCATTGTGTTTTTCAATTAGATACAACTCAATCTACAGCAGCAGACAGGATGAAGCTTTGGATAAATGGTCAACAAGAAACATCTTTTTCTTCTGCATCTTATCCAACACAAAACGCTGATACTTACTTTAATACAAATCAATCTGCTAAAGTTGGAGGTGGAGGTGCAGGTTTGTATTTTTCAGGATATATGTCTGAGTTCTTTTTTATAGATGACCAAGCATTACAGGCTTCAGACTTTGGTGAGTACGATTCTGATAGTGGTATTTGGATTCCAAAAGAATATGATGGAACATTTGGTGGGCAAAGCTATTACTTAGAGTTTAAAAACGCTTCAAATTTAGCTGACAGGTCAGATGGACTAAGTAATGGTGTTTCTCTTTCTGTTCAAAACATCACATCAGCCGACCAAGCAACTGACACACCTACTAATAATTTTGCTACCTACAATGCCTTACTTCCCTATAACAGTAATGGAAAGTTAATTGAAGGAGCAACAAAATTTTACAATGGTTCTGGGGGTGCTGATACAAGTTTATCTACAATAGCGGTAGCAAGTGGTAAATGGTATGCAGAGTTCAAGACGCCTTCAAATGTAGCTGGTGGTAATGCTATGGTTGGGGTGGCAGCAAATAGTGGAGATTCAGTATCTGGTAGATTTTTAGGGCAAGATGCTTGGTCAGTAGGTTTATTGACAGATGGTAATTATCGTATAAACAATTCAGCCACCTCTTATCTTGGCAGTACTTGGAATAACACAGAAATTTTAAGTGTAGCGTTAGATATGGACAATAAAAAAGTTTATTTTGCTAAAAATGGAACTTGGGGAAACTCAGGCAACCCTGCAACTGGCACTAATGGAATAGCTTTGCCAAGTGCGTATGAAGATTACGAATGGTTTATTGGGGCATCTTTGGTAAATTATACAGATACATTTAATGCTAGTTATGGTGGCTATACAACCATTTCAATCTCAAGTGCAGAAACAGACGAGAACGGATACGGAACTTTTGAATACGCACCCCCATCAGGCTACTACGCCTTATGCACTAAAAACTTAGCGGAGTACGGATAATGGCTTATACAAATATAGACGACCCATCTGCATATTTTCAGACTGCTCTTTTTAGTGGAAACGGAAGTACAGTAGTTGCTGTAACTAATGACGGAAACAGTGACTTACAACCAGACCTACTTTGGTTTAAAAGACGAGATGGTGCTGTTTCCCATGCAATTATAGATACAAATAGAGGAGCAAATGTTACTTCTGGGTTTGGACCGACAGGATATAATATAGTTTCAAATACTAACTCCACTGCTACAGAAGTAGCTGATAGCACGGGAGTTATGACAATTACATCTGATGGTTTTACTGTTAAAGAAATGACTTACGCTTCAGGAAATATGAGTACTGGTTCAATGTGTTGTTGGCAATGGCATTGTAATGCAGGTGATAGAATTACATTTAATGAAAGTGGTGGTAATCCAGGCGGTGTTAGACAAACAAATGCTACAGCAGGACTTAGTATTATAGTTTATACAGGCACAGGTTCTAATGGAACAATAGCACACGGATTAGGAAAAGCTCCTGAATTTCTTATTTTCAAAAGAGGAAATGCTACAAATGTTTGGGCAACATGGCATCAAGCACTAGGTGATGATTATAAAATTGTACTTAATAGTACAGATGCCAAAGATTCAGATGGTGCTTTTATGAATAGCACCTTACCAACCTCTACAAATATAACTGTAGGTGGTGCTTCAACAAACACAAACGCAGATGGTGGCACTTATTTATGTTATGCGTGGACTTCAATACAAGGCTACAGCAAGTTTGGCAGTTATGTCGGTAATGGAAACGACAATGGTCCATTCATCTATACAGGCTTTAAACCTGCTTTTGTATTAACAAAAGGAACTAATGTATCTCAGTGGAGATTATACGATTCTGCAAGAAGTCCTAACAACGTGAATATTAATAGACTTTTTCCATACTCAAATTCAGCAGAAGCAACAGACACAGATGCAGGAATAGATATGTTGTCTAACGGTTTTAAAATAAGAGGTTCTAGTGGCGATTATAATGCTAGTGGTACAACATACATCTACATGGCATTTGCAGAAAATCCATTTACAACATCAACAGGAATCCCAACAACAGCGAGGTAAATTATGTGGGCTTTAGTAGAATCAGATAACGTAACACAAGTCTTTACAAGACCTAAAGGTATTACACTAGGAGAAGTTAATTACCCTAGCAATATCTTTATGCTTTGGACAGCTTCAGAACTTGAAGCCATTGGGATTTATGAGGTCGTTATCGACAACACAAACTTAAAAGATAAAGAGTATTACATCAATACCAATCAAAGCTTTGACTTTGCAGACGGTGTGGTAACAGCTTCTTATGGTACAGCTACAGCTAAACCTATAGATGATATTCTATGGCAAGAAGGCGATGAAGATATGCCAGAAGAAGTATCTGTAGGTGACGTTAAACAACCCGGTATCCGTAAAGGCTATAAAGACACTATCAACGCACAAGCCGGTGGTATCTTACAACCTACAGACTGGATGGTTGTTAGAGCTGCAGAAGGTGGTACAGCAGTACCAAGCGATATAGCAACTTGGAGAGCTGCAGTGCGTACAAAGTCTAATGACATGTGTACAGCTATTGACGGTGCTGCAGACGTAGATGCTTTAGCAGCTTTATACGCTTATACAAATACAGGCACTGAAGAAAGTCCTGTTTACACAAGACCTTTAGGTGAGTTTCCAGAACTAGGAGCATAACATGGAACTATCAGCATATATCATTTGGAACATTTTTATAACTTTAGTCTTAGCCCCTATCTGGTTTCAGATTAGGCAGAACACTTCAGAGCTTAGAAGACAAGATATATTGCTGAACAAGACCCGTGAAGAGGTTGCAAAAGATTATGTAACCAAAGATGAGCTAAGAAACGATATGTCAGTCTTAATGGAAAGAATGGATAAAATCAGTGAAAAGCTTGACAAATTGTTTGAAGTTAAGTAAAATAGGTATATAGGAAATAAGAATGTCAAAAAGAAGAAATAGAAAAAGAAGCGGTGGAATAGCTAGAGAAGACTATACTAAAGGTGGTAGAGTTGGGTATAGGCTTGGAAAGGTTGTAATAGATAGAGAAACTGGTGAAGTTTTAGAAAACTTTAAAGCAGTTCCAACTAGAGCACCAGCTCCAGCTCCTACACCTGCTCCTAGACCTGCACCAGCACCTACTCCAAGACCTGCTCCAGTTTATCGACCAGAGTTTATTGATGTGCCAGTTAGCAGAGTACCAACTCCTGCTCCAAGACCTGCTCCAGCTCCAACACCAGCCCCTGCTCCAACAAGAGCACCTACACCTGCTCCAACACCAGCACCACAGCCGGTAGCAGCCCCTTCTCCTACAAGAGCACCAACACCTGCACCAGTATTAGAAACTAGAAATGCTCGTGCTGAAGCTATTATACAAAATAGAGAAAACAATAGAGGTGACTTGGATAGAGGTGGTTATGGACCTCCGGGGGGTGGCTTTGACTATGGTAATATTCCCGGCTTAACACCTTCACCGACACCAGACCCAGAACGTACAGATAGAGAAAAAAGAATTGAAGCTATTGGTTCGCAAATAGAACAAGCTGCCCAAGGTGTTGTACCTGAAGCTGGTATTATTCCAGAAGCTGTTCAAGTGGGTATTGACCCTGAAACAGGTAAACCTATCCCTGAACAAAAAGTTACTACAATGGCAGAACCTACAGAGGTTACTGCTGCACAAGCTGCACAAATTGCACCAGAAACAGTTGGACAAGTTACTGATGTTTCTCAAGTAGAAGCTCCAAAGCCTATAGAAGCTGCACAAATGGAAGCAGCAACAATTGATACAGATGCACAAGTAGATTTTGCAACTGGAGAAATTTCTGATGAAGCTCTTGCACAAGCTGCAGGTGTTGAACGCGTTGCTCCTATTGAAGCTGCTCAAATAGAAATAATTCCTGGTGCTTTAACTGAAAGAGTTGTAGGAACTATTAGTCCTAATGCATTAGCCCCTATTGTAGAAAATGTTGGAAGTTCTTTAGCTAAAGTTACACGAGCAAAAAAACAACTAGCAAATGCTGGATTAAGTGAAGCAAACATTGAAGAGTTAGGTAATGACCCTGAAGCTCTTGAAGCTAGACTTATGGAGTTTAGTGAATCTGAAAGAGGTATTATTGAAGGGTTACCTGAAGAAGCTTTAGTATCAAATCAGTTAAACAGTTTATTAAATGGTATTGAAGAAGGTCAAATTCCTACGTGGGCTAGACCTGCTGTAGCTAGTGTTGAAGCTATGTTAGCTCAACGTGGCATGTCAGCATCTACTGTAGGTAGAGATGCCTTGCTTAATACAATTATACAGGCTGCAATGCCTTTAGCACAATCAAATGCTCAAGCTATTCAAGCAAGTGTAAGTCAGCAAAAAACTATTGAAGCTCAAGAAGCAGAAGCTAATGCAGCACGAGCACAACAAACAGCATTATCAAATGCTAGTACTGTTTTTCAAATGGACATGGCTCAGTTTAGTGCTGACCAACAAACAGCATTATCTAACAGTAAGTTTTTACAAACTGTAGGAATTACTGAAGCTAACATGAGACAGCAAACAACTATTCAAGATGCAATACTAATGTCTCAAGCTAATTTAGCTGAAGCTGATTTTTTTCAAAAAACACAAATACAAAATGCTCAAGCCTTTTTACAAATGGATTTAACTAATCTAAGTAATGAACAACAAGCAAATGTTTTAACAGCTCAACAAACTCAACAACGTTTATTAAGTAATCAGTCTGCAACAAATGCTGCAAGACAATTTAATGCTGCTAGTGAAAATCAAACACAGCAGTTTATGGCAAACCTTGAAGCTCAAGCTCAACAATTTAATTCTTCTCAAGTAAATGCGATGAGCCAATTTAATGCTTCACAAACAAATGCTGCTGAAGCTCGTAGAGCTGCACGAGAAGCTGATTTAAATAAATTTAATGCACAGCTTGTTACACAAGTTGACCAGTTTAATTCTCAACAAGACTTTGCAAGAAATCAATGGAATGCACAAAACGCATCTGCTGTTGAAGCTTCTAATGTTCAATGGAGAAGACAAGCTAATACAGTTAATACTGCTGCACAAAATCAAATTAATATGCAAAACGCTATGAATGCTTTTAATCTTAGTTCTCAGTCTTTGTCTTTTATGTGGCAAGAACTTAGAGACCAAGCAGACTTTGATTTTAGAGCTGCAGAAAATGAAGAAAACAGAAAGGCTCAAATTCTTTCTACAGCTATTGCAAACGAAGGTAAGTCTGGAGAAAAATATGATGACTACCTAACAAACCTTGTAAGTACTTTAGGTAATTCTTACAGGGGTGGACTTTACGGAGGATAAAATGGGATTTTTAAGAAAGGTTGGTAAAAAAATTAAAAAAGGAGTTAAGAAATTATTTGGCTCTAAGTTTGGTAAAATCCTTGGAGGGATTGGTTTAGCTATGATGTTTTGGGGTGGAGCTTCTTCGTTGTTTAGTGGTCAAGGTTGGTGGAAAGGAGTAGGAGATGCTGTTAAAAATATGAATCCTTTTGCAAAACCTGATTTAACAAGTGCTGTTAATGAAGTAGGAACAGTAGCAACCGATACTGTTGTAGGTACAGGAGCAGAAACTGTAAAATCAGAAGCACTAGCTGGAGCAGCCGAGTCTGTTAAAACTGGACTACAAGTAGGTAAAGATGCAACTAAAACTTTAACAGACATACCATTTAGTGAATTAGACTTTGGGCAAAAAGTTGCAAAGGCTGGAGCAGAAACATTAGAATTTGTAACTCCTTCAAAAGATTTTGCAGCAGATGTTACTAAAGGAACTCTTACAGCATTAGCTGTTGGTGCTGCACAAGGAACACCAGTAGATGAAGGTGGCTATGGTGCAGTTCAACCCAACATTGGTGGAGCAGGTGAGCCTTCTCAAGCTATGTTGATGGCAGAAGTTAAAAATCAAATACCTACAGTTTCAGGAACAAATTTTTTAGATTTACACAAAGAAGCATTTTATGGTACACTACATCCAAACTTTTTAGCACAATTCGGACGGGTATAAACTATGGCAATTTCAGAAAAAGCAACAAACTTTATGGGCTCAAGTCTAGCTAAAGGCAGACCCTTGCCCGGACAGTCTTTAACTAATTCACCTGACCAGCCTTACAACTGGGAAAAGCCTGTTGAAATTTCAAATCCAAACGAAGGTATGATGTATGTGTTTGAAAACTTAACAGTGCCTGAAACAACTTCAAATATTTTATTGTCAGTTAGTAATGGTGTAGGTATTATTGATATTGCTTCTATTGTTTTATATACTGGATTTTTAGAAGGTAAGTGGAATCCTGATTTAATGTTAATATTAATGGAACCAACCATGTATATGATTATGGCATTAGCAGAAAAAGCAGAAATAGAATACTCTTTAGAAACTGGAGACGACACAAGTCCAACAGAAATGGACCCACAAAAACAAGTAGATGAAGTACAAGAAGGAGTTAATAGTTTAGAAGCTCTAAGAAAACAAGCAGCAGCTAGAGTTAATCCTCAATCTGTTCCATCTGAAATAAGAGAAATAGTTGAGCAAGTAGAAATACAACCAAGCTTACTAGAAAAAGTACAAAAAGAAAACAACACAAGTTTATTAAGCAAAGAGGTATAAAATGGCTCAAGATATTTTAAAAAATTTATTAGATAAAAGTGGTTCTGGTTTTAATGTTGGTGAATTACTTGGTACTTATCTTTCTAGCACAGGAAAAAGAAATAATAGAATGAGAAACATTTTAGGCTTAACAACTTTGTTTGGTTTAAAAGAAGATAGTATGCGTTCTAATGCTTTAAAAAATTTAAAAGAAAACGAAAGACTAAAGGTTTTTGACCAAGCAAAAGTTACTAATAGATGGAATGCTTATGACACTTTAATGAAAGAAGATGAATTATATAGAAAAAATCCAAATCATTTTAAGATTCAAGGAGAAGCAGAGTTTGCTAAATTAAATCCAAACTTTGACTTAAGCACAGAAGATGCTAGAAAAAAACGAGCAAAAGAAATTAATGATTGGGCACTTAATGCTAAAACATTACATGAATCTAAAATACAAAATCCTGCTTTTGAAGGCATGGATAAACGTATGACTAAAGAAGAATTCTTTAAGCCTTTTGAAGATTATTATGTTTCTAGACAACAAGCTATCACAGCTCCAAAAGAATTAAGTATTGTTCATAAAGCTTGGGATTATCTTGGAGGTAAGAAAAAAGATGAATTATCTCCACAAGAAATTGAAGCTAATAAAAATAAAGCTTTACGGGGCTCATTTGGATTTTTATTAGACCCAACAGAAGTTAAAGACGGAGCTGAAATTGAATTGTTTAGAGACCCAAATGAATTTACGCTAACAAAAAATGAAGCTTCTTTTAGAATTGTTGAAACTATTAAAGACCCTGATTTACAAAGAAGTTTAATTAGAAGTTTAAATCAAGATACTTATACAACAAATGAATTAAAATCAGCTATGATTATTGGTTCAACAAACTTTGATGCATTAGTAGAAAAATCTTTTGTAGCTCAAAAAAGATTTGAAAATCTTTGGAAACAAGAAAATCCTAAAAAATCACTTCCAACTAATAAAGACGATGGTTATATTGATTATGTTTTAAGAAGAACAAATTATGTTGAAGAACAAACTAATCAAGGTGATAAAGAAACTATTGCATTACGTAATAAAATTTATTTATTAGAAGATTTGAAAAAGAAAGGTATTCCTGAAGATGATGCTGTAGTGAAAAATTTAGAAAATCAAATAAGAACAGCCGGAATGGATAAAATTGAATTAATGTTGTTTAATACAATTACAGCAGAACTTGCAGACCCTATAACTGCAGATTTTTTAAAGAAAGAAAATAAATCACCAGAAGAATATGCAAAAAATAAAATGACTGAATTATTAAACATTTATAATAAACTCTTTTAAGTAAAAATATGGCAGATAATAAAGACAGTCTTTTTGACAAAGCTTCCTATGCTTATCCTACATATGGTAATTTATATCGTAGATTAACTGACCAACAAAAAGACGACATCAAAAGATTTACTGGAAAAATTGGTACTGCACCTTTCCGAGGAGGAGTTGAATTATTTAGAATGTTAACTCAGCCCGGTACATTCCCATCTAGAATGGAAATGGAAACTGGAAAGTTAAGGTCTAAAGAAGAAATAGATAAATTACAAGAAGGTAGATTAAAAATAATAGAATCTGTTGAATCTAATGTGTTTGACAAAGTTTATGGAGCTTTAGTCGGAGCTGATAATGTTGAAAGAAGTGAACGTGGTGACTATTCTGTTTCTTCTATTAAAGACCCTATAAATCCAGTAGCTGATATTATTAGTGATGTTGGAGAAATTGTTGCTGGAGTTGGTGTTGCAGGAAAAGCAATGAAAGGAATAGAAACAACAACAAAAGCTAAAAAATATTTTAAAGATTTTGCTCAAGGCGAAATAGGTTTTCAATTAAGTCTTAATCCTTACGATGATGATGCACTTTTTCCACAAGTAATTGGTAATTTTATTACTGAAGACGATGGAATGCTTGGTGACTTAAAAACTTATTTAGAAAGTGATGCCCAAGATAGAGGACAACTTGAAAATCGTATGCACCATTTAGCAGATAGTATTTTATTTGCTGGTGGTTTTACTGTTGGTGGTGCTGGTCTTAAATATGGAAAAGAACAACTTAATAAAACAGAATTTAGAGAACAATTTAAAACTTATTTAAGTAATGTTTCTTCAAAAGGAAAAGATAGTGTTGATAATTTTTTAAATAGAATAGCAACTTTTAGAGATATGGATGCGACACAAAAAAAAGTAGCTTTATCTCATCGTCAAAAAGATATTAAAGCTGGTAAAGTTGTTGGTAAAGGTGATATAGAAGCATTAGAACCTTCATCAAGAACAAAATGGCTAACAAGTATTAATTTACAATTTAGTGACAGTACAATTCTTCGTAATTTAGAAAACTTTAGAACAAAACTTTTTAGTACACGAGGTGGTAAGTCTAGACAGTTACATGAAAACTTTTTAAAAACAGAAAACTTAAAAGAAAAATGGTCAGATGAAATAAACAACATAGCATTTAATTTAGAATCTAATATTGATGAAATTGTTGAGTTAGTTGGAAAAGACAAAGAAGATTTATTAGATGATGTAAGTAGAGTTTTATTTTGGGACAGACGAAGTCCAACAATTGTTACAAGTAAAGGCACAAGTTTAGGAACACAGCAAGGTCCTGAATTTGAAAAAGCTTTACGAAAACTTCCAAAAGAATTACAACAACCAGTTAGAGCTTTCAGAGCTTTACAAGATGATTTGAGTGTTAAAATGTTAGAAACAGATTATCTAACAGAAACACAAAGAAAAATTTATAATGATAGTCTTGGTTTTTATGTACGAAGGTCTTACAAACTATTTGAAGACCCTAACTATGTACCTACTCCAAAAGCTTTTAAAGAAGCCGAAGATTATTTTACAGCACAAAAATTAAAACAAAATCCAAACATATCTCCGGATGAATTAAAACTTCAAGTAGCTGCAGATATGAATTTAATTTTAAGAGACAATATAAGTTCTAATAATTTTACAGCAAACTTAGAAAAGTTTGATATGATTCGTAAAAGTATTTTAAGAGGTAGAAAAGATATACCCCCTGTTTTAAGAAATTTAATGGGTGAAATAGATAATCCTATACAAAGTCTTATACACTCAACCACAAAATTAAGTAAGCTATATGAAGATGCTAAATTTTATGATACAGCTTATAATGATGGTTTAGGAATTTATTTTAGAGAAACACCAGAAGGAATTTTTAAAGACGAAATACCTGCTGGTTATGGTAAATTATCAGGTACATATACTAGCCCTGACTTACTTCAATATTTTTCTGACTATAAAAAATTTGGTGTTCAAACATTAGAAAATGAAAGTATTGGGGGTAATATATATAGAAATCTTTTATTGTTAAAAGGTTTATCTCAAGCATCTAAAACAGTTTGGAGTCATACAACACACGTAAAAAATATGACAGGTGGAGTTCAAATGTCTTTAGCAAATGGTGTTAATGTTTTTGATGTGGCAATGACAAAACGAGTAAGAGAATTTTTAAATGCGAAAACCAGTAATGATTTTGAATTGCAAAAATTTCATGAAGAACTTTCTGGTAGAGGTTTGTTAAACAAAGGAGTTATTGCAAGAGACTTACAAGGCTTATCAAGCGACATATCTAAAATTAAAAAAGGAGCTGTTGTTGGTAAGATTGATTGGCTATTAGATAAAATGCCAGTACCATATTATTCTTTTAAAAAAGGTAAGTTTCAAGTTACATCTCCAAAAGGAATAGCAGCAGAAGCTCAAAATAAATATATAGGTCAAGATGATTTTTTTAAAGTTAACATGTATATTAGAGAACAAGATTATTTAAATAAATTTAATAATGCATTACCCAAGGATTCAAAATTTGATTTTTATAGATTTACAGAAGAAACATTAAAAGACGAAGCAGCTTTAATAACAAGAGATGTTTTGCCTAACTATGATTTAGTTCCTGAGTTTTTAAAAGATTTAAGAAGAATGCCAATGTTTGGTCGATTTTTTTCTTTTATGGCAGAATCAGTAAGAATATCTGCTAATAGTATTACACGAGGAATTAATGAGGTTAAATTTGGTAACGCTTTAATAAAAGATGGAGCTGAAGAAGCTGGAAAACTAGTTAGAGATAGAGGCAGTCTTAGACTTGGAGCATTTACAGCAGTTGCTGGAGGAACAGCAACAGCAGCACAAGAAACATCTAAAGTATTAGCTGGTCTTGGAAGCGATACATTAGATGCTATAAAAGATTTTTTACCTGATTATATGAGAAACTCTAATGTTACTGTCTCAGTTGCACCTGATGGCACACCTATGATAGGAAACTTTAGCTCATGGGATGCTTATGATTTTCCAAAAAAACCATTACAAGTTTTAATTAATAAAAATTTAACAGACCCTGATGTTGATGAAGAAGGAATTGTTAAAGATGTGTTGACAACATTAACAACAGAAATGGTTTCACCGTTTTTAGGTGAATCAATTATTCAAGAACAAATTAGTAATTTTATTCTAAGAGGTGGTAGAGATTTAGATGGAAACTTAATACGTAATCCATTTGACAAAACTATGAGGTTTGATGATAGTGGTAGTTTAACCTATCGTCTTACAAATAAAGACAATCTAACTATATTCATGGCAAATATGTTAGAGTCTATAACTCCGGGTTCTGTAACAAGAGCAACTGATTGGATAGACACAATTGGAAAAGAACAAACTGCTTTTGACCAAGACATTTATCCTGTTCAATCTTTTATAAAGTTTTTAACAGGCTACGGAATGCAGCCAATGAATAAAGAATATTTAGAAAATATTTATACATATAAAGCTAATGATTTATTAAAAGAAAAAGGAAAAAGACGTAGAAGATTGTTTGATGGTTTAGGCGATGCGTTAGATATAGATACTTTTACAAATAAATATTTAAAAGAAAATTTATTATACTACAAAGACTACGCAAAGTTTCAAAAAATGAGTGCCTCTGCTGATAAATTAAATTTAAATACTACCGGATTACTCAAAGAAGCTGGAATGAGCCGAGCAGACATGATTAATTTTATTACCACAAATAAAACTTATAGTCCATTAGGAATAACAGAAACATTAAAATTAGAACTTCTTGACAAAGCAAAAAACACTAGCGATTATATTGATGTTTTGTATGATATTCAATCTATTGATTCTAAACTAAGTAATCTTCCTGTTATTTTTGACCCTGATAATTATAAAATGCAAAAAGAAAACATTGAAGAAATTAAAGAAAGTTTAAGAGAAGACTATGCAGAGGGTGGAGTGGTTAGTGAAGATTATCCAGTACCTTTTGTTAAGTTAGACCCTAAAGAACGAGAAAGCGATGACTTAGGTGGACTAAGTTATGCTGAACAAATGAAAAAATTAGGATTGTAAGATGAATATTGAACTATGCAAAGCAGAAATTAAACGACACGAGGGCGAAGTCCTAGAAATCTATAACGACAGTTTAGGTTATAAGACTCTAGGAGTTGGTCACCTATGTCAACCAAATGACCCAGAATATTCTTGGGAAGTTGGTACATCTGTATCACAATCAGTGGTAGATAGATACTATACGATAGACTTTGATAAGCATTATGCAGAAGCTATACATGTCTTTGGAGACAAGGAAGCTTTTTATAAACTACCTGAAAAAATACAGCACGTGTTAGTTAATATGTGTTTTAACTTAGGTGGTTCAAGACTTTCAAAGTTTAGAAATATGTTACAGGCTTGTAGAGAACATGATTGGAATAGAATGGCTGCAGAAATGCAAAACAGTCGATGGTTTAATCAAGTAGGTAGACGTAGCATTGAGCTACAGCAGGTTGTCCTTGACCAATAATGTTACTTTATACAGAAAAGCAATTAGATGTTGCGTATCGAATAGACTGTAAAGCAAGAACAACTCTTAATCATCCTTGGCTTTTACGAGAACAATTTCGTCCTATGTACGAAGGATTATTAGAAGCTTATATGTTAGCACACAATAAAGGTAATGTTTTTGCTGAAGATATACCTGAGTATTTAATAGACTCTGTAAACGAATTACTTGAATCAACTTTAACACTAGATTAATATGTTTCCATTTGAGATTATAACCATGCTTGGTTCTACTTTAATTAGTAGTTTATTAAGCCTATGGTCACAAAGATTAAAAGCTAAACAAGATGAGCAGAAGATGTTGATTACTCGTGGTGAGTTTCAACTTAAAGCTGTAGATGCTGCACGGAATGTAGATAACGCAGGATTTCAATGGACAAGACGTATCATTGCACTCTCGTCAATCTTTGCAATCGTTATACTACCTAAACTAGTAGCAGTATATTATCCTGATGTTGATGTAACCGTAGGGTATACATTATTTCAACCGGGATTTTTATTCTTTACAGATGGTAGAGAAGTGTTTGAATGGATAACTTTTCAAGGTTTAGTAATTACACAACTAGATACAAACCTTGTATCAGCAATTATAGGTATGTACTTTGGTGGCAGCCTAGTTAAAAAATAGGATAAGAAAATGAGTAATGGAGGGTACCCACCTCATGGTGGTTTTAGTGGAGACATGGACAGGAATGAGGTCGAGATTGACCTACAAAAATTCATGGCTTTGCTTCAAGAGAAGTCAGAACTCAAAGAACGTATAAGAGAACTAGAAGATATTAAAAATGATAACCCTTATCAAAAACTTATCTTTGTTGCTCAAGCTGTAGATAGCTGGAGAATTATTCCAAGAGCTTTTTTAAGTGTGTATATGTATTTGTTATACTATACAACCTTTTGGTTCATGGAATTAGAAGACCCTACCATGCAACAATCAGGGTTAATATCAGTAGTCGTAGGGGCAGGAGCAGCTTGGTTTGGTCTATATACAAATTCATCTAAGTCTAAAGGAGACTTTACAAAAGGAGCTAAATAAAAATGACAAGGAGAGGGCTGAACCAAGATTTTTTAGGACCAATATTTATATTAGGATTACTAGCGTTTTCGTTTGGTGTACAAGCAGACCCCGTTGGTGATTGTACAGCCGGTACACAGTATTGTGAAGACAATGGTTTAACTACCATTAATACTACCGTGACTACAAATACTAACACCAATAATAATACAAACACTAACACAAATACAAACACCAATACTAATAACAATACAAATGTAAATACTAACACTAATAATAATACTAATGTTAATACTTCAAATAATACTAATGTAAATACTTCGACATCAAATAACACTTCGACAAATACTAACAATAATAACAACGTCAACACATCTACGTCTACATCTAACTCTACTGTAAACTCTACAGTAAATCAAAACGTAAATAACAACAGTAATTCTACTAGTAACAATACAAATACTAATAACAATACTAACGTTAATACATCGACTTCAGACTCTAATGTTACTACTGACAATACTAATACCAATAATAACAATACCAAGTCTGATAACACTAACAGAAATATTAACGAGTCCAACTCTACTCAAACAATCAACCAGAACGTAAAAAGCAAAGCACCTCCTGCTTCTGCTATAGCACCTAGTATTATGTCTTACTCACAAGACCTCTGTACTGTAGGTCGTTCTGGTGCTTTTCAAGGGCAAGTATTTGGGTTCTCTACAGGAGCAACTGTAACTGACGAGAACTGTGAACGCTTAAAACTTTCCAAGTATCTATATGATACCGGTATGAAAGTGGCTTCAGTATCTATACTTTGTCAAGACCCGAGAGTATTTAAGGCTATGGAAATGGCTGGTACTCCTTGCCCTTACCAAGGTCAGATAGGTAAAGAAGCAACTAAAGCTTGGGCAGAAAACAAATCTAAAAGACCCGATGCTAAAGAACAAGAAAAACTTTTTATAAAGCAATGCACACACGACAGAAATCCTAACAGAGACAAGATAAACAAAGATGTTGTTGGGGCAGTCAAAGTTATTTATACAACTAAAACTAAAACTAAAAGGCAATGCAAAAAAGAATTCTATGCTACGCAGTAGCGTGTCTCTTAAGTATTAATGTCTTTAGTCAGTATATCTATGAAGGCAATCAGTCTTTAGTAGACCTCACAAACGAATCAAATACAACCAATCTAAACTCTGGAGACGACCAGCTTTCGTCTGCATTTAATTTAGATTTTACATTTGATTTTTATGGAGACTCTTTTACATCTGCTCGTATGGCTACAAATGGATGTCTTCACTTTGGTTTGGGTACAGGTAATATAAACTATAATAATTACTGTGGTGACTATACACCTGACCCACTTCCACAATACAACTATACACTCTTTCCATTCTGGACTGACCTCATTAGAGATAACAACTCTAAAATGTTAGCAAAAAACTTTAGTGATAAAGCAGTCTTCGGTTGGTATGATATGCGTGAATACAATCGTGCATCTGATAACAGCTTTGAAGTAATACTTTGGACTAATGACTCTTATGAGTTTAGATATGGTAAGTTAGATATTATTCAGCACGATGTTTTAATTGGTGAGCAAGGTAAGTCTGATGAGATATACACCTATTACTACCACGATGAATGTAACACAGGCTCTACGAATACATCATCTTGTTACAACTATGATTGGAATAACTCAGATAAAAATCAAAACTTAGAAGATGGTGGTTCGTTGTATAGTACAAAGGGTGGTATTGATTGTAGTAATGCACTCAACGATGTAAGCTGTGCAGGGTATTGGGAAGCATATGATGATTTTCAATGTGACCTTGACCCACAGTATGGACCATTTTGTCAAGGCTATCGACAAGAAGAAGACATAGGCTACTATCAAGAAGAAGAATACTTTGACTACGGATACGAAGAAGAACTGTTTAACTATGGTTATGAAGAGTATGACATGTATGACACTTTCGAAGAGCCAGAAATATTTGAAGAGTATATCTTTGAACCTGAGTATGATACTTTTGAAGAACCTGAATACGTGTTTGAAGAAGAGATAATCTTTGAACAGTTTCAACCACTTGAAGAATTTGTAGAACCTCTTCCGTTTATACGTGAAGAAGAAGTCTTTATACCAATTGAAGAGTTAATGATTGAGGAGTTTGTATTTCAAGAAACATTTATTGAAGAAGTGGAGGAGTGGTTTGAGGAAGAGACAATTGTGGAAGAAGAACTTGCGTATGCAGAAGAGCCGGAAGAAGAACTTATTGAAGAACTCGTTGAAGAAGAAGAGGTTATAGAAGAGGTAATAGAAGAAGAGGTTGTTGTTGGTGCTGTACTACCAGAAGAAAAGAGTTCAATAAGTAAAGAAACAGCGTTACGTGTTGTCTCGTCTACTCTAAGCACAGCTAAGTCTAGTGTTAGTGGGACTACATCAGGAAACTCTATACACGCTACAGGTGGAACGACAGGAGTTTCTAGCGTATCATCGTCTAATTCTGGTGGTGGTGTAAGTACCAGTAACTCACCTAGTATATCAGAACAATTTGCATCTTCTACTGCACAAAACAATCAAGTGTTAGATATGAGTGCTAGTGTTACAAGCTCTACAAGTGTTGAAGCTGAGACAGTTGAAACAGTTAGTGTCGCAGTTGATACAACCACTACTCAAACTTTACAAAGTCAAATAGATGTGTCAGTCTCTACAGATACATCAGCCACAGAAGCTGAACAAACTGTAGCTAATGTCATAGCTCAGAACTTACAAGATGCACAAGATGATGTTGAAGCTAAACAAGAAGAGACGGGTGAGTATGGGTCAGAGAATACTATCATAGCTTACATGGGGTTTGTTCCTAACTTTAATAACTATAGGTTAGTAACATTGCCCGACCAAGAAACATGGTACGAGTCTACAGATATCTATGCCAACAATATGTTGTCAGATAACATCGAAGGCTTTTATCAGATGGCAGGTCAGAGTTTAGAAACACTGATTGAAATGAGAGAACTACAACCAAAATTATAGGAGAAGATTATGGATTGGTTACAAAATAAAACAACACAGTTTATTGCATTGGCTGGTATCATAGGAACACTAGCCGGATTTGGATACACTGGGGCAACCTATGTCAATAGAATTGAGAACTTAGAAACTAAAGCTAGACAAGCTAAAGAAACTGAGCAAGGAGTTGATGAGGTTATCAATAGGATTGAAGCGTTAGAAACATCCGTAGAATATATTAATAAAACTATTGATGAAACTATTTTACTTAAGATTAATAACCTCGAGTCTATCAGGTCTGATATGTCAGGTATGAAAGCTGATATCGAAAGTGTTAAGACTGATATCAAAATATTTAAAGAAGAAAATAAGAATCCTTTAGCTGGGTAAGTAATGAAATACTTATTACTACTGTTATTTAGTATACCTAGTTTTGCAGCTTTTTCTGATTGGTCAGAGACAGAGCAAAAGTTATGGCATTGGCAAATAGGTTTACAAACTTATGATGTGTTACAAACTTATGATGTCATTAGATGTCAAAGACAAAACTTTTGTAGGTTTGAAGAGATAAATCCTTTATTTGGTAAAGAACCAAAAATTGAAGAAATTATCTTACTAAAAGTAGTGGGCTTAAGTTTAATCTATCAGTCGCTTGATAATTCATCTAGTAAAAACAGAACAAAAGATTTATGGGTAATAAACGGTATGCAGTTTGCACTTGTTTTAAGTAATCATAATCAAGGAATTAAATTTAAGTATTCTTTTTAATCTTTTAATATCCTAGCGTTTAGATGAGCTTCAACTTCATTGTGAATTTTATCTAGTTTAGCTGTAGTCTCCCTGATTACAGTAGCTAGGGTATTATATTCTTCAGGTGTAAAAAACTTTTTAAGTTCTTTTATATCTGTGCTGGTTCTTTCGGTGACCAGTTTACCTGTCAAGTCGTAAAACAAATTGTAACCTACAAGCTTTGCTTCTGTGCGTTTAGTTCTCATCACCAATCCTTGCAAAACTTACTTTGTCTTGCCTACCACGTAGTCCTGCTTTCATATAAGAAGTAGCACGACCTTCAAAGAAGTTCTGATGTTCAACACCCATCACTTCATCTAACCACCCTAGAGGATTCTCACGCTGGTCATAGTTTGTTTTAAGACCAAGCTGTAACAATCTTCTATCAGCTATGTATCTATTGTAAGCATACATATCTTTCTTGGTAAGACCTTCAAGGTCTCCCATATCAAACACTAGGTCTAAAAATTTATCTTCTAGTGTTACCATCTGTCTACAAATCTCATAGAGTTCTGCTTTAAAATCATCTGTCCATATCTCTATGTTCTCTTGGATAAACTCTCTAAACAACTTAGTCATAGCTTCAACGTGCATAGACTCATCACGTATAGAGTAAGTAACTATCTGTCCCATACCTTTCATCTTGCCGAACCTTGGAAAGTTTAACAAGATTGCAAAGCTACTGAATAACTGTAGTCCTTCTGTAAAAGCTGAATAGACTGCTAAAGTTTTTGCAATACTTTTCTTATCAGACTTAGTTGTTTTAATCTTATGTACGTACTCGTGTTTGTCTGCCATCTCCTCATACTCTGCAAAAGCTTTGTACTCTATCTCAGGCATACCAACTGTATCAAGTAACAAGCTGTAAGCATGTTGATGGATAGACTCCATGTTTGCAAACGAACCCATCATCATTCTAGCTTCAGGCTTTCTAAAGATACGCATGTATCTATCAACGTAACCTGCACCAACATCTACATCTGATTGAGTAAACAATCTAAAGATTTGTGTCAGTAAATTCTTTTCTTTTGAGTCTAACTCTTGCCAGTCTTTAACATCGGTGTGTAAAGGTACTGACTCCGGCATCCAATGCATTTGGTTTTGTAAGACATAGTAGTCAAACATCCAAGGATTGTCGAATGGTTTGTAGTAATCTCTTGTGTCTAATAAGCTCATCTGTTCTCCTCGTTAAATCTCTTAACTAAATATTTAAAATTTTCAATTACATATCCTGCGTAATCTTTTGTTTTTGCGAATGGATTATTATTTTCATCACAATAATCTAACCACATCCTACTTGTAAAGCCAGAAAATTTTTGGCTAAACACATTTGTAAACTCTTCTTGTTTCATTTATCCCTCACAAGCTATACATTCAGCATCGTCTAATTTAATACGTTGTACTTTAGTGTTAACATTCTCTGCATTTCTAGCAGCATTAGTTCTGAAGTAATACAAAGACTTTAGTTTATTCATTCCATACCAATGTACATCATTGACGTACTGCATGTACTCATCATGTACTTCTTGTGGCTCAGTAGCTTTGGGAAGTGTAAAGAAAAGATTAACTGACTGTGCTTGGCATATAAACTCTTGTCGTTTAGATGCATGTTCAACAATCCATATTTGGTCTATCTCATTAGCAGTTTTAAATATTTCTTTTTCATCGTCAGTAAGAATATCAAGGTGTTGCACTGAACCTTCATTACCTGCAATGTCTTTCCACAAGACAGTCAACTCATCTTTCTTTAATCCTTTATCTTGTAATACCTCTTCTAGGTATTTGTTCTTAACTTGGAACGAACCTGAGAGAGTCTTGTGCGTATAAACGTTAGCACGATATGGCTCAATCGAAGGAGAAGTACCGCCACATATAATACTAGAACTAGCGTTAGGTGCAACAGCGAGTAGATTAGCGTTCCTCCTGCCACTACCACTGACATCAGGAGCTTCACCCCTGTCCTCTGCAAGTCTTTCAGAAGCTCTGGTTGCCTGTGTCTTAATGTGTTTAAATGCTTTGTAATTAAAGCCCGTAGCAAAGATACCTTCAAAAGGAATGTTGCGTGATTGGAGATACGAATGGAATCCCATCGCACCAAGACCCAACGACCTTTCTCTATAAGCTGAGTAGGCAGATTTAGTAAAGCCTTCCCTACCTTCTTTAATGTGTTTTTGAAATCTTTTAAAGTTTGCATTGTACTCTCCTAAGTTGTCTGTATCTACTGCGTTGTCGATGTAATGTTGAAGTACATTATCTAACATGGTTATTAAATCATCAATGAACATAGGATTCTCTGACCATTCATCAAAGTATTCTAAGTTTACAGAAGACAAACAACATACTGCTGTTCGTTCTTCATTAGTAGGTAAAGTAATCTCAGAACAAAGATTGCTCTGTTTAATTTCTAATCCTAAATCTTTTTGTTCTTTAGGTAAGGCTTCGTTACATGTATCTATATTAACCATGTATGGCTCACCTGTCTCTGCTCTAGCATTAATTATCTGCCACCATAAGTCTCTAGCATTTACAATCTTAGTAGGCTCATTAGTCTTAGGGTCAATCAATCTAAAGTCTGCATCTTCTTCAACAGCTTTCAAGAACTCATTGGTAATGTTGATACCATTATGAAGATTAAGATTCTTGCGATTGATATCACCACCGGATTCTTTACGCATGTTAATAAACTCTTCAATCTCAGGGTGAGATATATCCATGTATGCAGCGTAAGAACCTCGTCTTGTTGTGCCTTGATTAAAGGCTAACATCTGTGAATCAACTACATGGATGAAAGGAATTGAACCAGTAGAACGACTCCCGTGAGTAGTAGATATACCGTTACTCCTAATATCTCCCCAATATCCACCAATACCTCCGCCTGAACTCGCCAACCATATATTCTCGTCATAGTGAGCAGATAGACCATCCCTGCTGTCAGGTACATAATTGAGGAAACAGCTAATAGGAAGCCCACGACTTGTTCCCCCGTTGCTAAGTATAGGAGTGCTAAACATGAACCAACAATTGGAACTGTAGTGATAAAGCCTTTGAGCCAATTCAAAATCCGTGTGACCTTTGTATGTTGCTCCGAAGACGGATGCTCTTGCGAATGCTTCTTGTGCATGTGTTTCATTCTCCCATAAATATCTATCCTTGAGAGTATCAAGGCTAAACTTATCTAATAGTTTTTCATTACTGTAATTAATTTTTATACCAAGATATTCCTTGATACCCACCTTGTCTTCGACCATTACGTGTTCTCCTTATCATGTATGTCAAGCATAATTATACCATAGTGTAATATTTTTAGCAAGTCTTTTCTGTTCTTTCCGTCTTTATTCCCATAGCGTTTAGCGTACTTCATAATATTACCAAGACTAAAGCCCTCACCATGTCCCGAATCAATAATAACATCGGTAGCCTGATATTTATCGGATGCATAATGCTGACTGTATGTAGCATCAATGTATCCTTTAAGTTCTTGTAATAGTTTGTCTTCATTAAATTTATAATTCATCTGTTCTCCATTCTTTCGGTAAAGTATCTTCACTGTACCACCTAAAATTATTTTTTTCAGCCCACTCAGCATGGGTTCTTTTTGTTCCGTCTTTTCTTTTTTTAGCTTGAGGCATTGGGGCATAAGGACTTAGAAATAAAAACACCAACTCAAACTCTCCTATCTGTTCTTCTAAAGCTTTTCTTATCCAAATATATTTACTGTACTCTGCGTAATCCCAAAATCTACCTTTAGCTTCTAATAATATTGTTTGACCATTAATCGTTTTAACAAAGTCAGGCTCGTAATTGTGTTCAACTACGTATGGTATTTTTTCTGAATGATGATTCCACTTTTGTAAAACAGTAGAATGTAGAGTTTGTTCCCATTTAGAATCATATCCTTTTGGAACATTCTTTTCTGTTGGTCTTATCTTCCTTGGTTTTCTAAAGCCAACCATTATATTATATCCGAGTACTGGATTTTGTCAAGAGGTTTAGACTTTAATTTACGTTTAATTAACTTGCCAAACCATCTTGGAGTATAAGAAGAAACTAAAAATTTATTGTTTGCAAACATATGAGTTTCAGTTGGCATATAATTTTGATAGTTTTTAACCGAAATTTTCTTTTGTTCTTCTTCTATGAGCATAGTTTTTAACCACTCAACAACAAACTCAATTGATTTTTTTCTTATTGCTTTAGATTTTTTTCCGTTCATCTGACTTCCTCCACGTTAGGTTCACTAACAATTTTTGTAAAATATACAGGTCCTTTTGCATAATTAAACACACGCAATCCCTGCCCATCGTTAGCATCTTTATGACATTCAAACTTATGAGGACACCATGAACAACCTCTTGCAACTTTCATATTACCTGCTTTACCTTCCGGTATAGGAGAGTAACAAAAATCCGGAGGAGTGTCTGAAGCAATAATATTTTTTACGTTTTTAATTTTAGATTTAATATTTGGCTTATCTATATCATCAGGAATAAACATAGTTAACTCACCTGTTTCTTTATTCATAACAAGAAAGCCACCTGCATTAGTTTTTTCTGCAGCTTCATACCCTGCCAACTGAGAAAGATATCCAAACGCATCGTCTTCTGCCAATGTTCCTTCTTTAAATTTCTTAAAAGCATAACCTGAAGCAGTTTTAACATCTACAACTTCGCCATCTATCATACAATCCATGTGTCCTTTGATACCACTTACAGTTATTTCTTTTTGTTGTGCCGTAAGTTTATGTCCTGATAATTTAACAAAGAACAAAATTAATACTTCCAACAAATGTCCATACAAAAATTTAATTTGAGTGCTTGGTTGTAATTTTTCTGTCGTATCAGCTTGGGTGTGAGTATCAAACCAAAGTCTTCGTTCAGGTCTACCTACATTTGACATACGTAAAACAGGTTTACCTTCTACGTTTTGTGGTGTAGCCCAATGTCTTAACGCATCAGTCATATCTTTACCAAATTCTTCAAACATTTCTTCTGAAATATTTAATTCGTTTCCCTCGGTAAGAGAATCTAATACGCTGTAAATATCTGCTACTAAATTATTTAGTTTCTTTTTCATTGTCTGCCTCCTTAAAGGCTTTAATTACATCTGATGAAAATAGTTTTTGTAAATTTACAAGAAACATTCTACTTGCTTTGTGGTCACCACCACTAACAGTTTTAAATGTATCAAGTTTATCTACTATAGTTCTAAGAACATCTGTTTTAAACACAAGAGTACAAAATTCATTGTCTCCTACACAAAGATTATGAAACCAGTAATCAGATTCTGTTGCTCTAATTCCTGAAGGTTTACCCCATGATTCATATTCAATACATATGTTTCCGGACTTCTGCCATAAATCTTTTTCAGATTTAACTTCAATCTTTTTATTAGTTAGCATGTCTGCTATCTTTTCTTCACGTATTGTACCATATTCTAGGTCAATGTCAAACTTTTTTCTGTTTTCTTTAGTGGGTTTCACTCCAATTATCTCCTATCTTGTATTCACCATCCATTGGACAGCGAAGATTAAAATGTTCACCTGCTTCTATAATACTTTTAACAGCAAGTTCACCTGTAAATTCTGCTTGAGATTCTTTCACCTCAATTTGCCACTCATCGTGTATGTTTGCAACAAATTTATAATCAATTGTATTTAGTCTAAGCAAACTATCTAACATAATTAATGCTTTCTTCATGAGAATAGCACCTGCACCTTGTAATAAAGTATTTAAAGCTGCATGTTTATGTCTTAAAAATATTTTACGACCATCTAATCCTTTAAGGAATTTTTTTTCTGCTGCGATATCAACTCTGTTCTTAAGAGTTGCAAGTGCTGGTAGACTACTAAGAAAGCGTTCTCGCAAGAGTTTACCATCTGCTCTGCTTCCTTTAATGATGCTTCCAATCTTTTCATCTCCTGCTCCGTAAATGAGGGCATAGATGAAAGTTTTTGCCTCATCTCTTGATTTAAGTCCAGCAAACGTTTGGTTAGCTGTGTGAATGTCTCCGTTAATAATTTCATTTATGTATTCCTCGTCAGCCATGTAGTGTGCTAACATTCTTAGTTCTAATCCACTTGCATCTACACCTACAAGTTTGTATCCTTCGGGAACAGACCAACATGCTCGACACTCAGTTCCATAAGGACTGTATACAGCAGGTACTTGAGCCATGTTTGGACTTCGATGTGCCATCCTGCCTGTGATAGCACCAGTACATATGACTGAACCATGAACTCTGTCATGATTTAAAGCATCAATCCACGATAAAACTTGGGCAGCTCTTTTTTGTAAGAGTAAAAACTCTGCAATTAAACCGGCTTCTTTAATATGTTTTACTTTATTTAAAGTTGCTTCGTCAACAATCGGCTGACCTGTGGGAGTAAACCTTGTCGGTTTCCATCCAAAATCTTTTAAGTATTCACCTATCTGTTGTCGAGAACCAAGATTAAATTCTTTTAATTCTTGTCTCATAAAAGCTTTTATATTATTTGTTTTAACTCTTTCCGAGTATTCAATTTCGGTTAATCCTGATTTTGAAAGCGTACCATCTTTTTTTAATTTTGGTTTTACTTCTTTAATGTCTACCCATTTAGGTTTAAATGTTTCATGTACTTCAGTTTCGACTTCACTTTTTCTTTTATTAATTTTACTTAATAATAACATAGCTTCTTTCTCATCAAAGAAGAAACCATTTTCTGTTTGTTCTTGTAAAATTTTTGTGGTTTGATGTTCAATTAAAATTGATTCTTTTGAAAATCCAATACATTCTTTTTTTAAATAATTAAATAATGTTTTATTTATTTTAACATCTTTTATACAACGACTTAACATTTCCTCAGAAAACTGAGACCAATCATCATGTTGTTGTTTTTGTACTCCACCTAAACGATAGCCCCACTTTTCAATAGAATGTCCTCCCTCTCTTACTGGATTAGAAATCCTAGAAAGAATAAGAGTATCTAAAACTTTACTTGTTTTATGTAAATCAATATCATATAATTTTTTAATAACAGGTATATCATAGCCAATAATATTATGACCTATAAGTTTATCGGCTGACTGTAAAAATTTTATACCCTCTTTTATTTTGTCAGGTTTAAAAGAATAAACCTTATCGTTCTCATCGATAGCTACAATACACCATATAGTGTCGGCTTCAAAAAATAAACCATTAGCTTCAATGTCAAATACTAATTCCATACGTTCTCCTAAAATGGAATGGCATCACTGTCATGTAATAACTCTGAGTCTTCATACTCATGTAATCTCCCAGTGTCTTTATTATACACTAAAGATGTAGCGTTGCCAACATCTCCTGTATATCTAGACTTCAACACACGAAGATTCGTTGTGCGAGATTCTAAATCATCATCCGATTGTTGATTTCTTTCGAGGGCAATCACGCAATCTGATAATTGGGCTATACTATTTGAACCACGTAAGTGTGAAAGACTTACAGTAATACCATTCTCATGTCCTTTGTTTCCTTCAACTCTTCTAAGGTGAGAGACAAGGATAATCCCTGCACCTGTTTCTTCTACCATGCTACGTAGTCTGTGCATAATACTATCAATAGCTTTACGTTCATCACCATCAAGCATTGAACTAACAAGCATGTGTAGATGGTCTACAACTACCCACTTACAATCACAACCCACAATAAGGTAGCGTAGCTTAGCAAAGATTTCTTCAATATCATTAGCACCAAAGTGAGCATGAATAAATACTCTATCGTTTGCAAAAACTCTGTCAAACATATTTGTCAATTGATTCTCTGTGTAACTATTACGAGTACTGTCAATGTATAGTTTATCGTTTGCTTCAATAGAAAGGATACCATCCACTGTACGTTTCCAATCTTCTTCCAAAGCAATGACTCCAACATTGTCATTTGTTTCTTTTATTAACCAATGTTCTAACTCACGAGTAACACTCGACTTACCTAGCCCTGTTCCACCTGTAAGAGTTACAAGCTCTCCTGCTCTCAGACCAAGAAGTTTTTTGTTTAAACCATCCCAAGGATACGGAACACTTTGTTTCTGTTCACGATTAAGAAACTCTTTTTGTTTATCAGCCACTCGAATAATCCCACTCGGTGTATAAACTTGTGCATCCCACCAAGCTCTTGTAAACTCTTGGTGTCTTCCTTTGTTCAGCATATCGTTAGGGTCTTTGTACCCATTAGGAAGCGTAACAATCTTTGCTTTGCCGGGCTTAAGTATTGTTGCGACTTTCTTTGCAGCATCTTCTCCTGCCTTATCTTTATCAAAACATATCACAACATTATCAAAACTTTCGACATACTCAATGCTTTCTTTAATGTCTGTGACTGCTGAAGCAGCACCACGTTTAATGGAAACAACTGCCCACTTACTACCTAACAATTCATAGGTAGCCATAGCATCACATTCACCCTCAACAATTGTCAAGTATTTACCACCCTCTTTAAATAAATTTTGTCCAAATAATCCCGAGCCCTGTATTGTCCCCTCAAAAGAGAAACGTTTGTCTCGTATGTATCTAATCTTCGTAGCACACTGTTCATGATTTATATAGAATGGATACAGGTGCTGTGCTAATTGACCTGCCCCATCATAAACAACCTTGACACCAAACTTTTCTGCTGTCTCTTTGCTTATATTTCTGTCGGTTAGCTTTGCAAAAATACCACCATGAGCATTCAAAACTTTAGGTGTGGGTGTGGATTTATTATAATTTTCTGTAGACATAACTGTTCCGTTTGAATATTTAGGAAAAAAGGCATCACAACTAAAACATTTAGCTGAACCATCCTCGTTTATTGAACATGCATCTGTGCTTTTACACTCGGGACAAGGCACATGATACTTTACAAATTTACTTTGATTCATAATTAATTCCTATAAAAAGAAAAGCCTCCCTAAAATAGAGAGGCTTTGTTGGAGATAGATGTAGCAATTAGGATTCGTCTGAATCTTCTTCTACTACATCGGGCTCGGGCTCAGACTCAACAATAGCTTCGTCTCTACCCTTAAGCAACTCTTCCAAGTTAGCTCTATGAGTACGACTAGCAAAATCTAAAGCCTCGATTACGACTTGCAAATTACCTACTTTTTGTACAATAACAGTTGCTTCTTGCTTTACAGCATCGTCACTAATATTATTTACATCAAAGTTTGTAGTCCCCTCGTCATTGTTGATGGTAATTATCATTAGAATTCTTCTCCATCACCGAATGGGTCTAACTCAGAGCCATCCTGTGATTTTAAAGATACTAAATCAAGTACCTGCATAGCTTGAAAATCCAAGCCTTTAAAGCTACCATATTTATTGTCGGTTTCCCACTCGTTATACTGTACTTTAACAGTCGAGCCATTACCAACAATAGCATCTAATGGTTCTTTATTTTTATCGAAAAGTTTTGGGGCATTTCTTACCATGCCATTTGGTCCATTAACTTTACGTTTTATTGTAAGTGCTCTACCAATAGGTGTCGCACCACCACTCTCATCCTTAACAGATAAGTCTTTTACTTTAAACCCACGAGCTTGAAACTCATCGGCAACATCTTCTCCCACAACTAAGTCAACTGTATACACAGGCTCAAACGTAGTGTTTGGTGTTGTTACTGATGCCCAGTAGGCTTTTCCTTCTAATACTGCCATATAATCCTCCTTTGTTTTGGCATTTTAATGAGTGCATTATACACTGATTAATCTCTAATGTCAAGCAAAATATCTTCCATTGTTATAACAGGATTTTTAAACAGCGTAACAAGGAACTCTTCTCCTTGCTTTTCTATCTCATATCCTGCTTTGCTTTCATAAAATTCTGTATAGTTTTTAGCTACATAATTTTCAAACTTTCTGAGTTCATTTCGGTCAAAGATAGCTGTCTCTCCTTCAGCCATCATCCTTTCGTATATGTAGTTCATGCAACCTCCTGTGTTGACCACCATATAGGCTTAGCTCTATTGCGTTCCCATTTGGCATAGTGTTTTTCGTTAATGCAGTAATCACGATAAGCAATAATAGCATCCTCATTCTTATACTCCTCAGGCATAGCCTGTGCTAGTGGTGTCAGACTTGTATGTGTAATGTTGTCAGGCATCTTACTCAACGGTTCTTCTAGCTTGACCACACTTGCATGTTTCCTACCATACCTGTACTCATACTCAAGTCCTAATGCTAAGAAGTGTTTGTATAACCACGAGTAATTAGAGCTAGATTCTCTAGCCCATATAGTACATGGATGATTCCAGTATGCACGTTTGTAAAGTCCATTAGCATCTGCATACTCATCACCATCTAGTTCTCGGTGTGCTGTGCATAACATCTGTGCTGTTTCCAGTGGCATCTTGACTAACATCTTATCAGGCTGTGCTTCTGCTGATATAGTAGGACACTCATCAAAATAAAATATGTTCATTCACCACCTTCAATTTCAAATGCTTCATTAAGATGATACAGTAAGTCTGCTATGGCATGTACCTCTTGGATATCTATACCACCATACTCAAACAAACTGGTCACACCACTTCTAGATTTACTATAGTTCTTTTTAATCCATTCTAAATGTCTTGCTGGAATTTTAATTGTTATTTGTTTCTCATTCATTTACCTTGCCCTCGTTTAACATATCTATAACTACCAGCATCCCATTTAGCATCTAATAGATTAACCAAATCATATTGTAAACTGTCTAAATTATGAACATCAGACAACCACAAATCATTTGTCTCATGCAAAGTAGATAACATGCTTCTAAGTTTGTTAATGTATTTGAACATATCATCATACTCGCTTGTAGTCAATTCAATAGTTACTTTGTTTTTTAATATTTTAATATTCATTTTCCTTGCCCTCGATATTTTTTGAAGTTGCTTTTCTTGTTCTTGTTCATGGTAGAGAAAGCAACATTACCTCTACCTTGACTTGTCTTTTTACCTCTGCCTTGTGTAGCAGAAGTATGTGTACTCTTCGTCCATGTCTTAGCCATTAATACATGTCCTCCACTTTTTGTAATCTACTTCTTGTGGATAAGCTTTGAACAGTTTATCTCGACAAACTTCATAGCTTTGTCCTTTCTGTTCTTTAACTTCTTCCACGATAAATACTACATTCATTAATATTAAAGCCACCATTAACCCAATTCCAAATCCAAATATTTCACCTTTCATAATGTTCCTCTATCGTTGCTCTGCGTTTATCTCTATACTCTGTAACCCTTCGCCCATCAGCATAGTCAACTGTTTGTTTATACCATAACCCATCTTTGTACCTTGTGTCAATACCTACAACTCGCTTTGCTTGTTTTTCTAACTCAAGCATTTGTCTCTGTTGTTCAACAGCATCAATGTGTTCTGTCATTTTGTTCCTCTCTTTCTTTTTTAAGTTCCATTAACTCATCCCACTTGTAAAACTTCTTAGTCTCTGCATCCCAAAAGTTTCCACGCTGTGCAGTAGTTGGGTAGTGTGGTTCTATCTTTTCCTCATCTACCAAGTACATGTACAAAACTGTTGTCGTTAATAATATAACAACCCCCACTACTATTAATATAAATTCCATAAATAATCCTCTTTAAATAAAAAGATATATTGTATCATAAGCAATCTTTTTTGTCAACTTTCTCATAAAAATCAACACTATACCTCGGATAAAAAGTTTCACTTAAGTTTTTACCTGTTGTTTTCTCGTAGACATACCTTTCATTAACACTATCCTCAGTAATGTTTAAGTTTTTTTCTTCTTGTTTTAAAGTAGGCTCTAACAATTCTTTGTAAAAAGCTTCAATGTTTTTAAACTGAAGATATTTTTGTACTTTCATACCATGATATGCACTATTAAAAAGTCCTGTTCCTCTACCTGTGGTATAGTAATAAGAAAACTTAGCTTTATGTGTATAAATAGAAATATTGTTAGCACCTTTGAGTATGTACTTTAAGTTCTTAGATTCTAAAAACTTGATTACATCTTCACTTGTTTCGTTAGTATATCTTTTCCAAACTTTTTGACCTGTATCAGCACAAGTAAATTGATATACCCAACGACCTTTGTCTTTTTTAGTTGTCATAAAAGTTTTCCTTAGTCAATAGACACATACTTAAAAGGTTTAACAGACTCCATGTTTTCTAAAAAGAATTGTCTGTAATCCCCATCATTATTAATACAACCACCTACTAAAATTTCATCATCATGGTTGTATTTAATATCTGATACAGTCAACAGCATTCGTTGTTCGTACTCACCTGTTTCAATCTTGTGGTACTTAAACATTAAGCCATAGCCATTAAAGAATGCTTTTGATATTGCTTTTTCTACTATTATAGTAGCTTTTTTATAGTCATAGTCTTCACTCATCATTTAGTTCCTCTAGTTTATCTTGTAGTTCTTGAATAGTATCTTGTAAGTCTTCTACAGTTCTTAACAAACCACTAACTTCAATGTTTAAATCTGCCACATCTGATTGAACAGTATCAATATCAGCTTCAAAATCTTCTTGTTTATAATTTAAATCTTCGATACCATCATAAAGTTCCTCGAACTTCCTATCCATTTCAACTTCAGCTATCTCTACATCAGTTGCTTGTAAGTATTTGTTTACTGGTTTTGGTTTTTCTGCATACATTATATTGCCCTCGCATTTATTAAATCAATTACAAAGCCTGAAGTATCCTTCTTGGCTTCACCTTTTTCAATCAGTCCTACCACCACTTGAGTTTCATCTAAGAATCTCATGTCATGTTTGTCCCCATCAATTACTTTCAAACCTTTAAACATTTTAGGTAGAGCATCACGAAAGACTACTGCTATGTTGTTCGAGACTTTATCGAACAGAGTAGCATACTTATCATTGGCTTCAGAGTAAGACCAAGTCAAATGATAATTAGGTATGTGCTCTACCTTACGTGTTGGAATTTTTGTGTAGTCATAAAACTGTATCTGTGGAAACATGGCAAAGATATTTTTATACCCATCAACCTCGATAGTTTCCCATTGAATATCACTTGTACCATTAAGACGTAGGGCAGGTTTTTTACCAAGCCTATCACATTCCTTAAGAAATTTATTTACGTCTTGTACAAGCTGTCTCATAAACTCCTGCTGGTCGTTTAAAAACAGTAGAGATTTTCTAATTCTTGACTGCTGAACATTAGAAAATTTACCCATCCCTGCTGTGTTCAAACAGGCTTCACTACACTTGGCAATCTTAGCATATGGACATAAAGTTCTTTTGCCATCTGCTAAATCATCAGGTGCTAAATAAACTATCCGACTAAAGTATTTGTCAGATAGCTTGTTGCTCTTTTCAATCTTGGTGCTACCACTAGATAGCAAATTATATTTTGGCATGGTTCTTCTCCTTTTCTAAATTTTTATAAAATTTTCCTACTTGTATTATTTGTTTCCAAGTAGCACAGTTTTTAATACTGTTTGCAAGTGCTGACACTACAATAATATTATCAAGTGTGTATCCTTTACTATTGTCTATTCTATCAATAGATGGTGAGGTTTGCCAATCTTGATTGCCATGTTCTAACTTGATGTTAAGTATTGGACATGTATCAGGAAACACAACTTTATCTAATGATAAATTAAACTCTAGTCCTTTTTTCTCTGCCCTGTCCTTTGCTAATTGAATAGATTTTTTTCTAGCATATCTTGGATTTGTTCTTCTTAATTTGTTATAACATAACCTGCATTGTGCTCGATAACCAACACCATTTTTATTTTTTCTAAGTGGAAAATTATCCTTGTTTAATTCTTTGGTTTCATCACAACTATGACATGTTTTGTAAGGCATTAGAGTTTTCCTCCAAAGATATTAACATTTTTATAATAGACTTTACAATAAACTCTTCAATGTAATCATACAGTTCATGCTCTGCAATCTCAGAAGGATTATCACCTGACAATACATCTTGATAGATGTTGTCAATAAATTTATTTTGTTGTGCTTCAGATAGTCTTCCAAGAATTGGAAAGTCTCTCAAGCATACCTCTTCAACGATTTGATATATAGTTTGCATATTTATCTCCTATAAATTAAGTGGTAGTTTTTTGTGTAGGACTACCAACCTACCCCTATCCTAGATTTATACTCACACTCTAGGGACTGATGAGTGTTTGTCCTTCTCTTCTTTAGTTCCACGACTGTTGCAACAATCATTGTGAAACTCGCAGATAGTTCCTCGGACAAATTTGTAGTTAGTGCATGGTGGTTTAGTTCTCATTTACTTTTATCCTAACCTTGATGTTTTCCATGTCCCCGAATTTAATCTAGGATTTATAATGGACTCCAAAGGATTTTATAAGGCTCACTTTCTAACTACAAAATTATTATACTACGAACTAAACTCTGCTGTCAACTCCTCAATAAGTTTGTAGACATCAAAGTCTCCACCCATAGTTTGAAGTCTGAGTTTAGTAGATATCTCATGCTTTTTTGTATAAGGTAGTTGCCATACAAGTTTTAGTTCAGGGATTGAAACACCATATGTTGAAATATTGTCTAACCATATACCTTGTTTAGTAGCATAAGAACTATATTCAAAACCATTAGCTTTTTGAAATCCTTGGACTAAATCTTTTAGTTCTTGTTGTTCAGCTTTGATATTTTCTTCAAGCTTTTTGTATTGTTCAAAAAGTCTTGAAATTACTTCGATTCTTGCTTCAATATCAGATTGAACTGCTTGAACATCTTTACGAGCTTTGAACTTATTAAGTTCAGTAGCTTCAATCTTTTCTACAACCTGTTCTACAACTAGGTCTTGGTCTTTTACTCTCATCTGTGCCATAATATATCTCCAAAAATATTAGCGTTAAAAAAATGGGTAGTTTTCAAGTGATACCCACACTTACCCCGAATTTAATCTAGGAATTTATAGACATTGGTGTCCCGTAAACAATTCTATTGTAAAGTCTTCCTAAGAAAGAAGTCTCTGAGTAGTATTGAATAGTATCAATAGTATCTAAAGTATCTTGGACATCTACATTAGATGCTATCTCAAGTATTTGCATACCTTTGTTTACTTTGGTAAGAGGTATTTTTCTAGCAAAGTATAAGGCATCACTCTCATGAATTTTATCTTTTTGCTTATAGACTGATACATAACCTTCATGAAAAGAATTAAAAGTTTTACCTGTGCTATTACCATAGCGTAATTTTTCTGCTCTTACTCTTACAATATTCGCACCAAATCTATGTGCTTGATTCCATATTGCTTGAATCTGAGGTTGTGCATTAGTAATGCTTTCAGTAGTCTCGCTACCATTTCTGCTGTATATCAATTTTGACATATCTATCTCCATAGTTATTAAGGTTAATAAAGGTGCTAGTTAGTTTTTAACCATGAACTAGCACATGGTAATTTCTAAAACAAATCTATAGCGAATGTTTAAGTCGGGGGAGTTTCATGCAGGTTATTTTGAAATAGTTTTACAAGTTTTCGCTATTACGCTGGTGTTTCTCCATGTCCCTTAGAAGTAAGCATTATTATTTTATCTGATTTTATTTTCAGCTCTTTTGCTTACTGCTCATTTAGTTGCCACTATCTTAGCATCAAAGCAACCCCCATGTCAAGTGAGAACACAGGGGTAAATAGTTTAATTAGGATAAAGCATTAATGTACCTGCATCATAAGGTTCCCACATCCAATTAGCATCTTCTATTATTTTTGCTAAGTCTGGATGAACAGCTTCGTCCTCTAAGTAATATTCAAATAATAATCTATCATAAGATAAAGAACCTTTGTAGGAATATTCACTACCTCTTATCCAAATACCTGTACTATCGTCATCATAAAATTCTGACATAGGTGTTGCTTTTGCAACAGGGATAAGTTTATTAATTTTATTTATTAAGTGTCCTTGTTTCATTATTTGATTACCTCGATTTGATATTTAATATGGTCATAGTTTTGTATGAAAGGCTTAACAGAAATAATTTTAGAACCTCTGTTATACAAAGTATAAACATCATTTTTAAAAGAATGATTAGATAATAAACGATAATTATGTTCAGCTAAGTATTGTTTAACATTCCATAGAGTGTTAAATATCATTAGCTTTTTAGCTTTTTTATCTTTAATAGCTTTCATATTCGCAAGACCATTAGGATTTTCACATTTTGTTTTCATAAAGTAAGTACCTTTAAAATGACTGAGTGAGCAGTCGTTAGTTGCCGAGCATTGTACCCCCAAGTGCTACCTCTTGTCAAGTGAGATAGCACAGGTAAGTATTTATATTTATGTAGTTTCCCCCCAAAACCATTCGTTGTAAGCTTTTGTTTCTGATTCAGAACAATCATTACACCAATAAGTATCTTCATCTTCCACAGAACCATACATGATTCCATGCTCATAAGTTATAAAACCTTCGGTGTCGTTTACTTCACGAGAAACTTCTTTACCGAAATCGGAAGGAAGTTCACACATTTCACAAACGCATATGTTTTCATTTATTTCCATATCAAGTGTCCTCGGTCATAATTTACATCTGCAGGATTAGTTTCAAAACCATAGTTTTTCCACCAACCTCTGCTCTTTTTATACCTACCTGTTTCAGCGTAAGTCTCTGAACTAGCGTGAGTTCTTGCATCACAATGCCATTGAACAAACGCTTGTGTTTTAAACTTCGCAAGTGGAAGTCTCGCCCTGTGAGATTTTGAACGAATAAACACCCACTTTCGACCAACCTTGATATCGTATAATTTCATACCATATTTTCCTTGAAACCAAGTTCGGTAGTGGTCAGACATTTGAGGATTCAAAAGTCTTTCCTGCCTAGTTTCGCTGATTTTGTCAATTAAAATTTCCAATTTACACCTCCATAAAGTTAAAGTTATTTTCGTTGATGCCATCATCAATGCTTTCCATTTCGTCAACAACTTCGTTGACATCAATATCATTCGCCATTCCATAGTCGTCAGAACTATCGTACAAATCGAATGTTTCTGATTCACGACTATCGAAGATAGGTTTTGTTTTGTCTATTGACATAATATTCTCCCGAGCTCAGTAGCTCAAAAACAACCAACGACATTGCTGATTGCCCAACAACCCTAGCAAATGCTGTCGAGCTTGTCAAGCAGAAACGTGCACATATAGTTTTAAATTTACATGACGATTTCTGCATAAAGTTTACATGCGATTTATCGTAAATATTTACACACGATTTACGCATAATAGTATTGACTTTCGCCTAACCATAGGAAATCCTATTTACATAAGTCTTATGCGTAAGTATATATACACAGGCGTAAAGATTGGGTAAAAAATTAAAGTCTTACTAGACTTTAGGGATTTTGGGTGGTTCGTGGTGATTTTTGGGGCAATTTTTGGCTAATTTTGAGCAAAACACCCTAAAGGGTGAAAAAAAAGTTTGACATTTTGTGGTAAATCGGATTACTATGTAATGGCTTGGCAATGTCGTCAAGCACTAACTTAGTCCCTTGGGACTATGGAGAAAAAAATATGTCAAACCAAACTACGTTTGAAGTGAAAAACCCTAAAGCAACTGCAACTTATGGTCAAATCCAAAGGATTGCAATGCACTTTAGCAAAGCTAAGAACTGTCCGAAGGACATCAAGTTCGGCACTGTTCGAGGTCATTTTTTAGCGAAGCTAAACGATACCAAGTCCCCACTTACACAGGGACAAGTATCGAAGATACTTTCGCTAAAGAGTTTGCCGAAGGCAGATTTGACAGCTATGAGAGCTTACAAGAAGCTTGTAAGTCTTGGCTAAGCTCTAAAGAGCTCACTTCAAAGCCCCTCATTCGAGGGGTTTTTTTTGTCTGTAATTTCCCTACCGAAACACCTGCATAATACTTATGCGATTTCCCCACGCTGAAAAGCATATCGAGCTGTGTCGAGCTGTGCAGGAAAGCATAGCTTTGTGGGGCTCTGTAAAGCTCTGTGCTGAACGGAAAACAATAGGATGACCATCGACCTTAGTTTCCAAAGGAAAACTCTTAGAAAGCTCGACAATATAACAATCCTTGGTAAACTCTGCAGAGTTTAAATCTTATTGTTTAGCTTCACAATCTCCATATTTTCCCTGTAAATCTCTCGGTAGCTCTTTCAGAGCTAGTCAAACTCTATAGAGTTTGGTAAATCTTGGCAGGTTTCTCGGTGAAAACTCCCTAAACCTATAAAACTCTGCAGAGTTTGTGAAGCTTAGGGGGTAGGCAGGAGCACCCCACCCCCACCCGTATATATATACTAATACTTATACATTCTGAGCAATTTTGGTTGTTAAGGAGTTTGGTCGGGTTCGACAGGTTTTGGCAGGTTAGGTCGGGTCTAATAGGTCAGTAGAATATACATTTAACCCCGGCACACCTAAGTGTTATTATAGAGTTATTTTCGTGTTTTGTCAAGGGGTTTGTAAAATATTTTTATAAGTCTTGACAAACCTTTAATAAACAACTATAATAAGTGCTATGAGTTTACCTTCAACAGAACGAAAACTAACAGATAAACAACAAGATTTTCTTAATAATCTTATTGAGACCAAAGGAAATCTTAAACTTTCAGCCGAACTTGCCGGGTATGCAGGAAATCACTACCAAGTAATAAAGAGTCTTAGACAAGAAATAGTAGATTTAGCCTCAAACATCCTAGCAAGGGAAGCCCCTTCTGCTGCTTTTAAACTCGTTGAAGTTATGCAAAGTGATAACGCTATGCCACAAGCTAACGTTAAACTTCAAGCAGCTCAAACCATCCTTGATAGGGTTGGATTAGGCAAACAAGATAAACTTGATGTAAATCACAACACAGGCGGTGGTATTTTTATATTACCAGAAAAACAAACAATTAATATTGAGGAAGCAGATTATGAAGAATTACCTAAATAATTTAATACATCACATTAAAACTAATCCTAAACAAGACGGTGTTGTCTTTGTTTTAGGTTTTATAATAGGAGCTATTTTACTATAAAAAAATGAAGATATTCCTAACTGAAATCGAAGCCTACGGTACAACCTTTGCAGGTCCTAACATCGTAGCTTCATCCTATGAGAAAGCAGAGATAGCTGCAGCTCAAAACCATTTAGTGGTTGTAGGTGAGTTAGATAGTATCTATGTGGATGATGAGTTAGAAAAAGAATACCTTAATACTATACCTAAAGAAGAAGATAGGATTATACACTAATGTTAGTAGAAAGATTACAACTTAGAAAAGGTGGCAAGGCTAAATCAAAAGTCAACGCAGCCGGTAACTACACTAAGCCCGGACTAAGAGAAAGAATATTCAAAAGAATTAAAGCTGCTGCTTCACACGGTACTGCAGCCGGTAAATGGTCTGCACGTAAAGCCCAAGCACTAGCCAAAGCTTACAAGAAAGCTGGTGGAGGTTACAAGTAATGTTAAAACAAGCTCAGAAGTCCTTAGTTGAATGGGGTAAACAGAAGTGGGGTACTAAGTCTGGACAACCCTCTAGTAAGACAGGCGAAAGATATTTACCTGAGAAAGCTAGAGAAGCTTTAAGTGATTCAGAGTATGCAGCTACAACAGCAAAGAAAAGAAAAGATAAAGCTGCCGGTAAACAACACTCAGCTCAACCTAAAAAGATTGCAGAGAAAACAGCAAAGTTTAGAATGGCTAAAGGCGGTAAAGCAGATAGCAGATTAAAACGAGCAGGAGTAAGTGGTTATAATAAACCCAAGCGTACTCCCAATCATCCTACTAAGTCACACATTGTTGTGGCTAAAGTCGGAGATAAGATTAAGACTATTAGGTTTGGTGAGCAAGGAGCTAAGACTGCAGGGAAACCTAAAGCAGGTGAGTCAGCTAAGATGAAAGCTAAACGTAAATCTTTTAAAGCTAGACACAGAAGAAACATTGCTAAAGGTAAAATGTCAGCAGCTTATTGGGCTGACAAAGTGAAGTGGTAAAGTAATATGGGTAAACAAATAGGCAGTGACAACAAGCCAGTTTCATTTAGAAACCACGTCTATAAAAAATCAGACAGTAAAGGAGCTAACCCTAGACCCGGATTCTATACACAAGATTATAGAGATAACTGGGATAAAATATTTGGCAAAAAAAAGAAGGCTAAGTAATGTCAATCCCTAAAGGGTATATAAAAAAGAAAGGAAGAACAGTTCCTTTTGGGTATAGGCTTAGTAACTCTACTAAAGGCTATCTAGCTCCTATTCCGGAGCAACTTTTACTATTACAAAAATATATTAATTCAGTTTTAAATAAAGAATTATCTTTACGTGAAGCAGCAACTAGTTTATCAATAGAAGCTCAAAGAAAAATAAGTCATGTTGGTTTATCGAAATTAGTTCAAAAACAAAATTTAACACCTAAGTATCAATATTCAAAAGAACAAAAACGTAAAAACGAATTATCTAAACAAAAAAAAGAATTAGAAAAAACTAAGAAAAAAGTTGCATATAAAGAAGCCAAACTTAAAGCTGAAGAAAAAGTTATTAAAAAAGCAACAGAGCAAACACAATCTAAAATTGTAACAGATGAAGAATTAAAAAACGTTGTTCCTTCTGTACAAGAAACAATTAAAAATTCTAAAGTATTATTTCACGCTAATGAAGGTCCTCAAACAGACTTTTTAGCTGCAGATGAAAAAGATGTTCTCTATGGAGGAGCAGCAGGAGGAGGCAAATCTTTTGCTATGATTGTAGACCCATTGAGAAATTGTCATCGCCCAGCCCATAGAGCTCTTATATTAAGACGTTCTATGCCAGAACTCAGAGAGATGATTGACAAATCTCGTGAACTATATCCACAAGCATTTCCCGGTGCTAAGTTCAGAGAAGTTGAAAAACTTTGGAATTTTCCCAGTGGTGCAAAAGTGGAGTTTGGTTTCCTTGAACGAGATGCAGACGTGTACAGGTATCAAGGACAAGCCTACTCTTGGATAGGGTTTGATGAAATTACTCACTTACCTACAGAGTTTAGCTGGAACTATCTTGCTTCAAGGCTACGTACAACTGACCCAGAAATAAAAACTTATTTACGTTGTACTGCTAACCCCGGTGGTGTTGGTTCGCATTGGGTAAAAAAAAGATATATAGAACCCTCAGAACATAATCAAAGTTTTTTAGGTAAAGATGGATTAACACGTAAGTTTATTCCTGCTAAGTTAGCTGATAATCCCTATCTTGCAGAAGACGGTGTGTATGAGCAGATGCTTAAATCGCTACCCCCAATTCAACGTAGACAGTTACTTGAAGGTAATTGGGATGTAGCAGAAGGTGCAGCTTTTGTAGAGTTTTCTCCAGTTCATCATGTTATTACTCCATTTGAACTTCCTTTACATTGGGAAAGAGTAAAAGGTATTGACTATGGTTATGCATCAGAAAGCTGTTGTTTATGGGGAATAATGGACCAAAATGACGGTACATTAATAATTTATCGAGAATTATATAGAAAAGGCTTGACAGGAGAAGAATTGGGCAGTATAATAACAGATATGGAACTTGAAGACCCTTATTCAGTTTCAGGTGTTTTGGATACCGCAGCATGGGCTAGAACAGGAACAACTGGTCCGACTGTAGGAGAAGCTTTGGTTAGACAAGGACATAAGCTTAGACCTGCAGATAAAAATAGAATACAAGGTAAAATCCAAATACATGAGTTTTTAAAGGTACAAGAAAATGGAAGACCTAAGTTACAGATATTTAATACATGTCCTAACTTAATAAGAGAATTACAGTCTATACCATTATCAAAAAATAATCCTGAAGATGTAGATACACATGCTTCAGACCACGCATATGATGCATTGCGTTATATGATAATGAGTAGACCACGAATGGTAAGTACATTCGATAGGTTGAGAGGATTAAAAAGAGATATCCATCAACCGGCTGATTCTACATTTGGATATTAAAGTTTATGGCAGACAAGGATAATACATTTTTAAACGCTGATAACATCTACATGGATGTGGAAGGTGAAGCTGGTAAAACGCTTGACCTTGAAATGGAACAGCGTAGTAATCTTGTCGGTATTGTTAAATCTAGATTCACCGTTTCAGAAGACTCTAGACGTTCAGATGAACATCGTTGGTTAAAAGCTTACGAAAACTATAGAGGACTTTACAACAAGTCTGTTAAGTTTAGAGACTCAGAGAAGTCTCGTATCTTTGTAAAGATTACTAAAACAAAAGTACTTGCTGCTTTTGGTCAGTTAGTAGATGTTATCTTTGGTACAGGTAAGTTTCCAATCGGTATTGCTGAAACTAAAATACCAGAAGGTGAGTTAGCTAGTGCACACCTTGATACTCAAACAGGTGCACCCGGTATTGAAAGTACTATGGGTGGTGGTGAGTTACCAGATGATATTGGTAACAGAATGGATAATCCTTACGATGTTGGATATGAAGGTGATGGTAAAGTTCTTAAACCCGGAGCTACTTTTGTTAAAGGAGTATTTGAAGACTCTTTAGAAAATAAAATAGACGACCAATTAGTTGAAGGCTTTAGTCCAATACCTACAGCTTTAGAAATTTCTCCAGCACAGAAAGCTGCAAGGAGAATGGAAAAACTTATTCATGACCAAATAGATGAATCAAAGGGTTCATCAGAAATTAGAAATGCTCTTTTAGAATCTTCTCTACTTGGTACAGGGATTGTAAAAGGACCTTTCAATTATAACAAGAAACTTCACAAATGGGAAACAGGTGAAGATGGTGAAAGAAGTTATAACCCATTAGAAGTTAGAGTACCTAGAATTGAGTTTGTTAGTTGTTGGGATTTTTATCCAGACCCCGGAGCTACTAGCATTGAAGAGTGTGAGTATGTTATTCACAGACACAAGCTAAACAAATCTCAACTTAGACAACTGCGTAATATGCCTTATTTTGATGAGGATGCTATACGTAATTGTATCCAGATGGGAGCTAACTACGAAGAAAAAAGCTTTGAATCACAATTAAAAGATGATGCAAGAAGCGATGAAGACTATCAATCTAACTTTGAAGTTCTTGAATACTGGGGAATCATGGATGCAGAGTATGCACGTGAAGTCGGTATAGACATAGCTGATGATATTGATGATTTAGACGAAGTTCAAATCAATGCTTGGGTGTGTGGTGATAGTTTATTAAGAGCAGTGGTTAATCCATTTACTCCTTATAGAATACCTTACCACGCTTTTCCATACGAAAGAAACCCATACAACTTCTTTGGTATTGGTGTAGCTGAGAACATGGATGATTCTCAACAGATTATGAATGGTCATGCACGTATGGCTGTAGATAACCTAGCAATGGCTGGGTCTTTGGTGTTTGATGTAGATGAGTCTGCTTTAGTTGGTGGACAGTCTATGGAAATATATCCGGGTAAGATATTCAGAAGACAAGCTGGTATGCCCGGACAAGCTATACATGGCTTGAAGTTTCCTAACACAGCACCAGAAAATATGATGATGTTTGACAAGTTTAGACAACTTGCAGACGAACAAACAGGCATACCTAGTTATTCACACGGACAAACAGGTGTACAAAGTATGACAAGGACTGCTTCGGGTATGTCTATGTTGTTAGGTGCATCAAGTTTAAATATTAAAACAGTTGTCAAAAATCTTGATGACTTTTTATTAAGACCTCTAGGTGAGGCTTTCTTCCAATGGAACATGCAGTTCTTTGAAGGCTCACTAGATGTCAAAGGTGATTTAGAAGTTAAAGCTACTGGAACAAACAGCTTGATGCAGAAAGAAGTAAGAAGTCAAAGACTTACTACCTTCTTACAAACTGTACAAAATCCATCTGTTGCTCCATTTGTTAAAGTTTCTAAACTAATTAGTGAACTTGCCTATAGCTTAGATTTAGACCCAGATGAAGTTTTAAACGACCCTGAAGAAGCAGCTATTATGGCACAAATAATAGGAATGCAAAATGCTGGACAAACAACTAGCCCTGAAGCTCAAGGCGTTGACGGGCAACCAAATGCAATGGGAAGCCTTACAGGAACACCTGCACAACCTCAAAACCTTGGACCTACAGGCACTGGCGGTGGCAACATCGGAATCGGAAATGTTCCGGTTGCAGGGGAGAGTGAATTCTCTGGTACGCCTAGAGCAGTTGCCGGAGCAGGTTAAAGAAGCAATAAATCGTAAAGAGGAATTATAATGTTATTATCAGACGACAAAAAAAGATACGGAATGAAAGAAGGTGGTCCGGGTATAGAAGCTCTTAGAAAAAAAGCACCTGAAGTTGTAGAACGTATGGGTTATCAAGACGGTAATGTTGTAGATTCTTTAAATGCAAATCCAAGAACAAAAATGTTTGGTATTGAAAGTGCTATTAATGAAGCAATGCTTGATTTAGAAACGGCACAAAAAAATAATGATGCTAGTGCAATAAAAACAATTGGTACAAGAATTAATTCTTTAGATAAAGCTCGAATTGAATTACAAAATAGTTTACCTGAAAATAGAATAGAACGTTCTATTGGTGGTGTTATTAAAAAACTTACAGAAAAAATAATGAAACCTAAAGGTAGTTTGCTTGATGAAGGAGCAGAATCTATTAGGATTGCTAATTTAGAATCTTTTACTTATGATGATGCTGTTAAAGCTTATAGAAGTAAAGATATGACAATGTCAGAAATTAATCAAACATTACAAGCTGCTGGTTATCCTCAAAAAGACGTTCAAGAATTTACAAGAGAATTAGGTTCTATGGTTGGTAAACCAAAACCAAGTCTAGCAAAAGATGTTATTAAAAAAACAGATAGTAAAAAATCAGATGAAGTATTTAATGCAAAAATGTCTCAAGAAGAAATTGATGAAGCATTAGATAGATTAACTGGTAGAGGAGATTTTGCTGATGGAGGAATAGTTCCTGATGAGCAAATGGAAGATGAATACTTAGATTTTATTTTAGATGAAGCATTAGATAGCGAAGAAGAAGACTATCTAATGTCACAATTACAAGGCAATGAAAGACTTAGCGAAATATTCGATAAAGTTATTGACATTGCACAAGAATTTGCTGGGTCTGGTCCTGTTGAAGGACCGGGTTCAGGAGTCTCTGACAGTATACCTGCAAGGTTGTCTGATGGAGAATTTGTCTTCACTGCTAAAGCTGTAGAAGAAATCGGAGCTGACAACTTAATGGCAATGATGAAAGATGCAGAAATGAAAGCAGATGAAAGACAAGGTTTAGCTGAAGGTGGAGAACCTGAAGAAGAAGAGACTGTTGTAATGCCGGT
>Ga0222719_10000407_pt1 | contig 42764 bp, 54 predicted proteins | sample C33_34DmetaG_FD_165039 | JGI IMG/M metagenome (GOLD analysis project Ga0222719, IMG submission 165039) | Estuarine water microbial communities from San Francisco Bay, California, United States - C33_34D | ecosystem: Environmental > Aquatic > Marine > Unclassified | place: USA: California... | reverse complement strand
ATTAAGATTTGTTGTATGAGTTATAGTCGAAGTTGCCGATGCATCAAACACTACGTTCCATTTTGCACCATCCCATTCTATAATATCATTTTCGTTTGCTATAAAGTCTGTATTATCTACGTTTTTCCAAGCGTCAGGACCGTCTGCATTAGATGAAGAACCAATACTACCTAGTAATAAAATACGCAGTCCTGTAGTTTTTAAATCTGTTGGGTTTACAGTAGTAGGATCAATAATATAGTCTATGCTGGTTCTACCTGCTATAACATCATCGTTTGGAAAACTATCTGCGTCCCAGTTTATTACTAATTTGGTTTCGTCTAGTTCGTTAAGAGTAATAGTACCAGTCATTTCTAAATCACTGTCTAACTTGTTAACATATATCCTGCTAATATCGGGCTCGTATTCTCCTGGTTCTGTTTCAAGTATTTCTCGCCAGTTAACAGTGCCTACAACATTTTTATCTATTACTTGTACACTGTTTCCTGACACATAGACACCGTATTGCTGGTAATTAACTGTAACAATCTTGTCAACATCAAGAACCTCACTAGCAGTTAATCGTTTTCCAGGAGTTTCAACTGCACCAATTTTGTCATCGTTAAATGCATTTACAATTGGTCCGCTTACTCCTAAGTCTATTGTTCCTTGTGATTCGTCAAAGATACTTGTGATAATGTTTGTAATTACACCTAGACGTTTTACTTTAACTGGAGCACTTAAATATATAGGACTACTAAACGTCATAGTTGCAACATCTATTTCCGAGTCAGTTCCTACTGGTATGGATCTGCTACTAAAGTTTACCTGTTCTAATTCTACAACACTTAAACTGGTCCAATCAATATAGTTATCTGTAGTTTGTATTTCTAAACTAGGATTAAATAGAACTAAAATTTGCTCCATAATTTGTAGTTTTTGATCTGTATTTGTTGACCATAAATCAACATTCATTGTTAACTTGTAAGGAGTTGGCATTAAACGTTCGACGGTATAATTTTTACCTTGCAAATTAAGATATTCTTTTCCGTCTGCATCATATGCTCTTTCTCTGATATTAACTTTATTGCTGTAAGTTTTATCGCTTACTCTAGCACGGTCTAATTCTAAACCTGTAATATACACAGCCATCCTCGGAGCACTAGGAATTTTATTTTCACTATTGTCTCTAAGTATGTGAGCTACTTGTCTTGTTAAATCACCGTACAAAACAGGTACTTGTGTTAAATTGCCCTTAGCATCTTTGTAAGAAAAGTTACTCATCATTCTTGTATACTGAGTAACGTATCGTCTTATTTGACCATCATAAAAATGTTGCATTAGTTATCTGCCTTTGGCCTAAGAGCCTTTGATATAGTTTGTTTTTCAGTAACTTCTTCACCACCAATTGTGTTTGTATTACTATTATTAATAAATGATGTAACAACAGTATTTCTTGCATCTGTATTTGTAAGAGTATGACGCACTCCGTCTTGTACTTTGACCCATCTAGTGCCATCGAATTTAAATAATCTTTTAGGCATAAAGTCTGTCCTTAAAAAGTAATCTCCCTCTTCATTCTCACTAGGAAAGCCTATTCCTGATCCAAATGCTGCACCATTAGGAGCATCTTCAGTACCTAATAAATATCCTGAGTAGCCCGACCTATCAGGTGGTGATTGCACTTCGTCTGTTTCTCTTAAGCCACTTGCGTCAATTTCTGTTTCGTCTGCTGTAGTAAGCTCTACTCTACCATCGTCATCAGTATTTAAGGTATAAAAGTGACTGATGTCATATCCGCTTTTTGGAGCATCTGCTTCCGCTTCAGATATTACAGCCTCATTAATTTGCATTTCTTTTTCGTATGTGCTTAATAAATCACGTAATGTACCTTCACCTGGTGCTTCCTCGTCCATAGGTAAGTCGAGTATATCTTTGTACTCTTGACTGTCCATAATTTGTTTGAGCTTTAATCTGTATAAGTGTGGATACCAAGTTTGTGTAAATCCTTCAGCAGCACGATTTACATCTTCTACTACGTAATATCTTTTTAGTGCTACACTATAATCATTTGCTGCATATTCATCTTTTAAATGTGGCAATTCAATTACGTCACCAGGCATAATTTTTCGACCTAATGATTTTACAGAACTGCGTATATGTATAGTTAAGAACAATGTATCATTAGATAAAAATAAACCAAATTGGCTTAAATCAAAATCAATATCTTGAACGTTATAAATCCCACGAAGTTTGTAAATGTCTTGATCGTACTTTCTGTCTCTGTTTTCTAAAAACACCATGTCTTGAATCTGTGTTTCATCTTTAACAGTTGTACCATCATCGGTACCAATGTACTTGTGTACGTATACGTCTGTGCCGCCCACAGTAAACATTTCTTCAATCTGACGATCTAAAAATTCGTAGTCTTTACCTTTCTCTGGTTTGTATAAACTTATTCTTGGCATACACATATTTATTCGATAAATACTATTGGAGAATAAACTTATGTCTAACTTAGTAACAAAAAAGCAAGAAATATTTGATTATGTGAATACATTCCTTGGCGGAGGGATGGTTGACGTAGAACTAGACCCTATACATTACGAAACTGCATTAGAAAAAGCATTTTCTAAATTTAGGCAGAGAAGCGACAACAGCGTTGAAGAATCGTATGTGTTTATGCCAACTGTAGTTGATCAAAATGATTATGTTTTGCCTAACGAAGTTATTGAAGTAAGAAAACTATTTAGAAGAAGCATAGGTTCTAGAAGCGGAGGAGGCGATGGCGGCACATTGTTCGAACCGTTTAACCTAGCATACACAAACACATATTTGCTGGCTAGTTCAAACATGGGCGGATTAGCAACATACGATTTCTTTTCGCAATATCAAGAATTAGTAGGAAGAATGTTTGGTAGTTTTATCGAGTTCAAATGGAACACTGCAACTAAAAAACTTACTTTGTTACAACGTCCTCGAGCAGAAGAAGAGCTTTTATTATATTGCTATAATTACAGACCGAATGAGCAATTATTAGACGACTATCTTGCAAAACAATGGATTAAAGATTATACTCTTGCAGCCTGCAAATATATGTTAGGTGAAGCACGTTCAAAGTTTGCCACTATTGCAGGACCGCAAGGTGGATCACAATTAAACGGTGATACACTAAAATCTGAAGCACAAGCTGAAATGGAAAAACTAGAAGCTGAAGTTTCAACGCAAATACCCGGTGGCGTAGGATACGGGTTTACTATTGGCTAGTAAACTAAAAATAACAGACAAAGCACAAATCCCCGGCTTAACCTCCCCACGACAGCATAATTGGTATAGGCTACTAGCAAAAAGACTAAACAAATCAGCAAATGTATTAGAAGTAGGTTGCGGATACGGAAAAAGCACATGGGCTTGGCTAGATGCTTTACCTTTAACTACTAATTTTTATGTGTTAGACGCATTTGTTTTGCCGCCTCCATATAGTTCATCAACACCTAGAGCACTCCAATTACACTATAGTCGACAGTTTAGCAGTGAAAAGGTTAGTATGACTAGAAAATATTTAAAAAAACATTTTAATGCAGATCAAAAGACTGTTTTTTATAATGTTATACAACAACATCCTAAATTTAATTTAATAAAAGATATTTTTGACAGCAAATTTCATGAATGGAGAAAAACAAACAACATCAAATTTGATCTAGTTTATTTAGATGGAGATCATAACTATGATGAAGTAAGCAATCAATTAAAGTACTTTTCTGATTGTCCCTGCATATGTGGAGATGATTATCTTTGGCCATCTGTAAGTACCGCAGTCGATGAATTTGTACAAATAAATAATTATAAATTAGAAACTGTCAACGAGTTTTTTATAATTTATACTTGACATCTCCACAGTTTTACACTATAATAGTGTAATAGCGTGGAGATAACTTAATGATTATTGGTGTATGTGGTCTAATAGGCAGCGGCAAAGGCACAGTAGCGGATATGCTTGTAGCAGAGCACGGATTTGTAAAACTATCATTTGCTGACAAACTGAAAGATGCTGTTGCAGAAATGTTTGATTGGCCAAGAGATATGGTCGAAGGCGATACTAACGAATCAAGAGAATGGCGAGAACAACTAGACACATTCTGGACTAAAGAAACAGGCAGAGATATTACACCTCGACTTGTACTACAAGAGTTTGGAACCGAATGTATGCGAGCAGGATTTTACGACGGCATATGGGTAAGTCTAGTTAAAAAGAGAATATTAGATAATCCTACAACAAACTTTGTTATTCCTGATACACGTTTTCCTAACGAAATTAAAATGATTCAAGAACTTAGCGGCAATGTTTGGTGGGTGCGTAGAGGCAAACTACCGGGCTGGTTCGTAGACTATAGAATTAGTGCTGTTGAGCCTGCAGACATACATAGCTCAGAATGGGCGTGGGGTAGAACTTCATTTGATCAAATTATAGATAATAATGAAACAGTAACTGAACTTAGAAATCAGGTAGTAGATCTCCTTGTTTCCAACGAGAACCTTCCTTTTGCAAAAGTCGCTGGCAGTTAGCACATATAGTTTTTAGATTGGTGTGTCTACAATTTGTTAATACACCGTCAATATGGAATACATTAAACTGTTCAGAGTGCTTTGATTTAAATCCGCATTTTTCGCAGGTATCCTTTTTTGCATAACCCGCTTGTTTCCATCTAGGCATTCCAACCGGTTTGCCATACTTTAAACATACTTCACATAATTTTCTATAGTACGTTTTGCCGTTTTTATAATAGTTAATTGCGGCAGGACGCTGTTTACATTTACACAAAGGTCTCATATTGTATTTAGCTCACCTTTTTTACCCCTTTTTCATAGGCTTTAGACACAACTTTTCAGATGACTTTGCTAAATATACATAACAGTACTTTTACTATAGGAGAATAAAAATGGCATTATCATCACCAGGTGTTGAAGTTAAGGTAATAGACGAAAGTTTTTACACCCCAGCTGAACCAGGCACCGTACCAATGATTTTCGTTACTTCCGCCGAAAACAAACAAAACGGAAGTGGCACAGGAGTTGCGCCGGGAACATTAAAAGCAAATGCAGGCGTACCTTACTTAATTACATCGCAGCGTGATTTAGTAGAAACTTTTGGAGACCCTGTCTTCAAAGTGGACAACAACAATAATCCAATACACGCAGGTGAAACAAACGAATATGGATTACAAGCAGCATACTCATTACTAGGTGTTAGTAACAGAGCATATGTTGTTAGATCAGACGTAGATTTAGGGCAACTTGAAGCATCAAGTTCTGCTCCAACTGCTGACCCTGCAAACGGAACATGGTGGTTCGACACAGCAAATACTGCATATGGTATTTTTGAGTGGAACGGAAATGCCGCAACAGTTGTAGGCGGACAAAGTTTTACAGTTAAAACTCCTATAGTAATTACAACAGTAGGTCAAGTAACTGGTACATCATCAGCTCCAGGTGCTCCTAAAACTTCAGTAGGCACAATAGGACAATATGCTATTGTTGCTATTACAACACTGAACACTATTTGGTATAAGAATAGTTCGGGTACATGGGTGCAAGTTGGCTCGACAGATTGGGCAAAAAGCCATCCTGTAGTAACAGGCTCAATTGCTAATCCAACAATTACTTCAGGCGCATCTATGCAACTTAATAGTGCTTACACTATTACTGCTGATCCAGGTGATACTGTAACTGAAATAGCAGGAAAAATCAATAGTGAATCTGCATTAGTTGCACAAGGTATTACAGCAGCAGCAGTCAACGGCGCATTAGAAATTTATTCAGAAGGCGTTAATTTATTGCTTGCAGCAGAATCAGGTGACAGTTTGTTAACAGACTTAGGTTTAACAGCTGGTACTTTTTATGCACCAGATCTTGTTATTCAACCACACACATTAATACCTGAATACAAAACAAGTGACGCTAACCCAAGACCAACTGGCTCTGTATGGTTAAAAACTACAGAACCAAACAGTGGTGCTAGATGGAGAGTAAAACAGTTTAATTCAGATACAGCACTATTTGACGAGTTTTCAGCACCGATTTATGATAACGGCCATTCAGCATTGTACGGCTTAGATAAATCAGGTGGCGGTGCAAACTTAGCAGTTAGTAATTTATATGTTAAGTCAAACGTTGGTGAAGCAAGTGATCCAATAGCAGAATTTAAAATTTATAAAAGAAGTGCTGTAGGTGCTACTACTATTACTAGTGCAGTCATTGATGAACAAGCATCATCAGGCGCATTTAGTTTTACTATTTCAGAAAGCGACATTGGCGCACAAGCATTACAGACTGCTGTAACAGTAGCAGGTTCTGTAACTGGTGCGAGCACAGACGCAGACGTTATTGCAGGTGCAATCAACGGCGCTGGTTTAGAACATATAGAAGCATCTGTAACTACAGATAACAAATTAGTTATTAAGCATAGCACAGGCGGCGACTTCCGTCTTGCAGATACAACTGGTCATTTAAATGAAATAGGCTTTGCTGCTTATAACGTATCATCTGCTACAGGAACAACTAACCTTTATGCTGCTCCTACAGGCGATACAGTAAATGACTTTGTTGCAAGTCTTTGGATTCCATTAACTTATACTGCTTCAGGAACTGCTCCAGCTGCACTTGCTGCAAACGGCGCATTATGGTACAGCTCAGTAGTTGACGAAGTTGATATGTTAGTACACAACGGAACTTCATGGGTTGGAATGCAACACAGCACAAGTCCATATTACACACTTGTAGACGGAGACAAAACAGACCCAGAAGGTCCTATTGTTTCTGCTAGTGAGCCAACTGAGCAATCAGATGCAACACCATTAGTAACAGGTGACATTTGGATTTCAACATCAGACTTAGATAACTATCCATCAGTTTACAAGTATAACAAAAACTTTACACGTTGGGAATTAGTAGATAGTGGAGACCAAACAACAGAAGAAGGTATCCTTTTTGCAGACGCAAGATGGGCAGCTTCAGGCGCAGCATCAGACGATGCAGCAATTGTAGATCTATTATCAAGCAATTACTTAGATCCAGACGCTCCAGATCCTGCACTATATCCAAAAGGTATGTTGCTTTGGAACTTAAGACGTTCTGGCTTTAATGTTAAGCGTTTTGTACGTAATTACATTGACTTAACTGCTGACAACGAAAGAAACAGTGACGAGTCAATGGCAAGTTACTATCCACACAGATGGGTAACTGAGTCAGGAAACCAAGATGACGGATCAGGTTCATTTGGTAGAAAAGCTCAGCGCAAAGTTGTTGTACAAGGATTGCAATCACTAGTTAACAGTAACCAAGATATTAGAGATGACGAATCAAGAATCTTTAACTTAATGGCAACACCTGGTTATCCAGAACTTATTGGTGAAATGGTAACATTAAACTATGACAGAAATCTTAGTGCTTTTGTTGTTGGTGATTCACCATTTAGATTAACATCAGATGCTACTACCTTAAATAACTGGGGTAATAACATAGCAGTTGCAGTTGAAGATAATGACGACGGTTTGGCAACATCAGATGAATATTTAGGCATCTTTTATCCAGCAGGATTTACAAGTGATAACTTTGGTAACAACATTGTAGTTCCAGCTTCGCACATGATGCTAAGAACTATTGCATTAAGTGATCAGGTAAGTTATCCATGGTTTGCACCAGCAGGTACAAGACGTGGTGGCATTACAAATGCTACAGCAGTAGGTTATGTTACTGACGAAGGCGAATTTAAGTCAGTAGCACTTAACGAAGGACAACGTGATACACTGTATGGTGTTAATGTTAACCCATTAACATTCTTAACAGGTGCAGGCCTTGTTAACTTTGGTCAAAAGACTAGAGCTAGAGGTGCTAGTGCAGTTGATAGAATTAACGTAGCACGTTTGGTAGTTCACTTACGCAGCCAGCTTAAGAAACTTGCAAAACCTTATATCTTTGAACCAAATGATAAGGTCACACGTGATCAAATCAAACAAGCAGCAGAAAGTTTACTTATTGAGCTTGTAGGTCAAAGAGCACTTTATGACTTCTTAGTTGTTTGTGACGAAAGTAACAACACACCAGGAAGAATAGATCGTAACGAACTATACTTAGATATCGCTATAGAACCAGTTAAGGCAGTAGAATTTATTTACATTCCGCTGAGACTTAAGAATACTGGCGAAATTGCAGGTCTATAATATGATAAATAATACTATAATTAGGAGTTAATAGAATGTCAATTTCAACACTATCAAAAATATCGGTTCCATTAGCAGACGGACAGCCTCAAAACCAAAGTTTGCTAATGCCAAAGCTCCAGTATCGCTTTAGGGTGACATTGGAAGGTTTTGGAGTCAGTGCTGGTGAAGTAACAGAGCTTACAAAACAAGTGGTTGATGTGACTCGTCCGGTTGTTAACTTCGAAGAGATTGAAGTACACGCTTACAACTCAAGAGCATATCTAGCAGGCAAACACGCTTGGGATCCAATTACATTGAACTTACGTGAAGATGTAACTGGCGGAGTGCAGAAACTTGTAGGTGAGCAAATGCAGAAGCAGTTTGATTTCTTTGAACAATCAAGTGCTGCATCAGGTATTGATTATAAATTCACTACAAGAATTGAAATACTAGATGGCGGTAACGGTGAAGCAGCTGGCGGTGTACAAACACTTGAAACATTTGAATTGTACGGTTGCTTTATTCAAAACGCTAACTACAATACTTTAGCATATGCAACAAACGAACCAGTTACAATTACTTTAGCAATACGCTATGATAATGCTGTACAGTTTGGAGCAGATAACAAGCAGATTGGTATTGGTACAGACGTAGGTAGAACCATTGGTACACTTATTACTGGTGGCGGTAACCCAGGTTAATAGCATAACCATAAACTAAATGAAAAAGGAGCCTTGTGCTCCTTTTTTATTTTGTACGCACTTAATTTACTCGGCTAAATATTAGTATGGCAAATCTATTCGAACAATATCTAAATAACATTGCACAAGGCATATTGAATCCCAAAGGTAATATGGGAGACTTTTCTCATGCTGCAAATTTATACAATGACGCTGCATTTAGATTAGCACCAAAAACTAAATTTCTATATCATTGTGTATTCGAATTAAGTTCAGACGGGCTAGGCATAATGAATACGTTTGCTGCAAATCCCAGTTTGCAAAACGAAGTTAATTTACTAGTTAAAAGTGCAGACTTGCCTAAAATGAATTATAATGTTGCAACAAAAAATCAATACAACAGAAAAAAGAATGTTCAAACTGCAATAGAGTATGATCCTGTAAACATAACCTTTCATGACGACAACTTAGGTATAACTACAGCATTGTTAGAAGGATACTATAGATATTACTTTAAAGACGGCAATCATAGCATAGACGGTGGATTAGTTTATGATCCAAGAAACTTATATAAAAACGATACAGCACACGGTTTTAGGTATGGTTTTGACAACGACAGCGACGGACCGTTTTTTGATAAGATTACAATTTACCAACTAAGTAGACATCAGTATACTGGGTTTACCCTAGTTAATCCTATTATAACAAGCATTCAACACGATACAATGGATCAAGCGGATGCTACAGGAATTGCACAAAATACTATTACTCTTGCATACGAAGGCGTAATTTATACTAGAGGCGGAACAGGTACAGACGAGCCAAAAGGATTTGGAACAGATCACTATGATCAAACTCCGAGTCCGTTAGGAATTGGAGGCGGTGGTGTCGAAAACATATTTGGCCGCGGCGGCGTCTTAGATGGATTAGGAGACATTTTTGGAGATATTGCAAGCGGAACCTTTGGTCTGGGCACTGTAGTTACTGCTATTAATACCTATCAAAATGCAAAAAATCTAGATTCAGAAAGTATTAGACAAGAAGGTATTAACATTGCGGCAGGTGTACTCGGCGGATTAGCAGTTAATTCTGTAAGTTCAATAGTAAGCGGCCAATCTTCAGGATTACTTGATTCAGTATTTCCTAAAAGCACAGGTACAGGCGGATCTGCTGCTACTAATACACAAAGCGGCTCCAGTGCAACAGCAGGCGGCAATGTAGATACAAGTTCTGATCTATATGCAGAAAAAGTTTCTAACGGTAATACAGTTGGCAATACTGAAATAGTAGAAGGAGGCGGAGGAGGATAATGAGCAATTTACCTAAACAATCAAGCACAGATAGCTCTGACAGAGTAAAGAAATTTTTTAATCGATATTTTACAGAAGAAATATCATTTGCTGCAAATGATGTTGACTCAGTAGTAGGCTTTTTTGAAAAAAGAGGTTTTGATAAAATATCTGCAACTTCTACCGCTGTTATATTACTACAGCAAGCAAAATTAGATAACGTAAAGATTTTTAAGTTACTTGATACGTTGCGAGGACTTAACGATGTACAGTTATCAGCAGTAGTAACTGAAGTTTTAAATTATAATCGAGATAAAATAAGCACACTAGGTTATAGAATTACTCCTGAACAAAATACTACCGAAGCACGTAACATAGTGGTATAACATGGCTAAGTTTGCACAAGGCAAATATAATCTAAAAAATCCTGACAAATATGTTGGAACAAAAACTCCAACTTATAGATCAAGTTGGGAGTTTGCGTTTATGCGTTTTTGTGACGAACACAAATCAATTATACATTGGGCTTCAGAACCTATAAAAATTCCGTACAGAAATCCATTAACTAATAGACAAACTATATATGTTCCAGACTTTTTTATTGCTTATGCAGATGCAAAAGGTAGACAACGAGTAGAAGTAATAGAAGTTAAACCTGAAAACCAAACAGTCAAAGAAAAACTAGGTCGCAGTAAATACAATCAAGCCAGCTGGATTAAGAATCAAGCCAAGTGGGAGGCTGCTGCTGCTTGGTGTAAACAAAAAGGTATATTTTTTCGCGTTGTAAACGAAGGTGATATTTTCCATCAAGGACGCAGAAGATAAATAATAATAGTAGCAGTTAATGGTGAAACTATGACTAAAAAATTAGAAGAATTACTCAATCTACCTGACAATAAAGAACTTGTTAAAGAAACTGAGCAAGAACTTAAAAACAAAGAAAAAGCAGAACAAGCAGTAGTTCAACAGCAAGACACTGTTCGTGATCTAGCAGAGCTAGACAAAATTGCTAGTGCATTACCTGCTGTAAAAGGTCTAGGCGACAAAGCAGATACAGAATTAGAAGATATAGCACGGCGAGCATTAGACGCATATGAAGATCTTATGGATTTAGGTATGAACGTTGAGAGTCGCTATAGTGGTAGAGTATTTGAAGTTGCAGGCGGAATGTTAAAAACCAGTCTTGATGCTAAAACTGCAAAATTAGATAAAAAACTAAAAATGATCGAGCTGCAATTAAAAAAAGAGAAACAGGATAGAGATTTTTCTCCTGATGACGGCGGCCTAGTTAACGGCGAAGGATATGTCGTCACTGACAGAAATAGTCTAATAGAGCGACTTAAAGGACTCGATAAAGATAAATAACTGTATATGGGAAAATATCTATGAAACGTTTTGGTGAATTTTTAACAGAAGCAAAAAAAGAATATCAATTTAAAATTGGTGTTGCAGGTGAACTACCTGAAAACTTCGAAGATAATTTAGAGTCTTGTTTGCAAAAATATTCAGTTGCGAATATGTCAACAGCAAAGAAAACTCCAATTCAAGAACGTCCGTTAGATTTCCCCCATTTACAAAACACAGAAGTTCACTACTTTGAAGTTACACTAAACTATCCTACAATAGACAATGTACTGCAAGAATACATTGCTAATTGTTGTGATTGCGCAGTGGATCATATAAGAGTAGTTAACCCTCATGCACAAGATATAGCCGATGGAGTAGAAATAAAGAAAAATACTCCTTATGAGCCGCTACTAGATAACGAATACCAAGATCCAGTAAGCTCAGATGCAGCTCAACAAAATGTTGGCGGAAACAAAGTAATGGACTTGCTTGCAGAGTTAGAAAAAGCTCGTAAAGAAAGAGAAAATGACCCTATGGAGAGTGCTCCAAAAGGCGAATCTCAAGACGTTACAAACGAAGAAAACGCAACCAGTCCAATAGGGAGTTAATTATGGATATGAAAAAATTATTAGAATCGATTGATAGCGTAGAAGAAGGAATGCCAATGGCACCTCCTGTTCCACCTATGCCACAAGAAGATAAAGGCAATCCAGTAAGTGTAAATGTATCAATGAATGCAACTGGCAAAGAACACGTAGCTGATTTATTAGATATGATGAAAAATGCAGGATTAGGCGATGCACAACCAGTAGATGCAAAAATGCTTTCGCCACGTATGGACATGGAGCGTTTAGCAGGTATTATGGATGATCCAAAGATTCCAGGTAAAGACGATGTTGAAGGCGATAAAGATGTTAAGGCAAGTGGTTGTTCAGATGATATTGATTTAGACGGTGAAGAAGGTATTGAAGAATATGCTAACGAACCAGAAGAGCAATATTCAGATCACAACACAATGGTAAATGATTTGTCAGGTGGCTTGAACAGAAAGAAAAAAATGTATGCAAAAGCACAAGACGGTGATAATCCAATGGCAGTCGAAGGCATTAAAGAACAACTTTATAAAGCATTAATGGCTAAGATGGCTGAAGGTCGCGGCCGCGGTAAGAAAAAAGATAAAAAAGCAACTGAAGGCCGTGGTAAATTAATGGCAGGCAGAGGCCGTGGTAAATTAATGGCAGGCAGAGGCCGTGGTAAAAAGAAATAATTTTACTAAACTTTAGTAAATTCAAATAGGCTCTTAGGAGCCTATTTTTTTCTGTAAATACTTTTATGACAGATTGGACCAAGTATTTTGAACACATAAAGCCTGTGTGTCCGTGGAGCGGAGCGGCATGGAAAAAGGGCGAAATAAAAGTAAGATCTTGGAACGGCAAAATAGAAGAACTAGGTAACAATCAGGCTATTATATACATATGCAAAGGATACAATCGTAGACGTCTTAAAAAACTTTGTAAAAAAGTTGATGTAAGCGAACAGTACGAATGGTTATGGAGCGAACCTACACACGGTGATTATGCTTCTCCAGTTCCTATACTTATACAGCAAGATAGGCGAAAACTGTTTGATTTAAGGTTCGATACAGGATACTACGACGATTTAATAAGTTAAATACAGTATGAGCAAATCACTTGACGGCGTTTTAACAAAAAAAGCCAATACAAAAGAAACTTATACAAATGCGCAGATTGAAGATCTAGCAAAATGTATGGACCCTGATGACGGTTACTTGTATTTTGCACGTAAGTTTGCTTACATACAACACCCTGTAAAAGGTAAACTTTTGTTTGATCCTTATGAGTATCAGTTACGTTTGATGCACTCATATCACAGCTATCGTTTTAATATAAACATGATGCCTAGACAAACAGGTAAAACTACTTGTGCGGCAATATACCTTGCATGGTATGCAATGTTTGTACCTGATCAAACTATACTAATTGCGGCACACAAATACACAGGTGCTCAAGAAATTATGCAACGTATACGATATGTGTACGAACTATGCCCAGATCATATTAGAGCAGGTGTTACAAACTATAACAAAGGCTCTATTGAATTTGAAAACGGTTCGCGTATTGTTAGTGCTACAACAACAGGCAATACAGGACGTGGTATGTCCATATCATTATTGTACTGTGACGAGTTTGCGTTTGTGCAACCTAATATTGCAGACGAATTTTGGACTTCAATATCGCCTACACTGGCAACAGGTGGTCGTGCTATTATTACTAGTACGCCTAACTCAGATGAAGATACGTTTGCTAATATTTGGAAACAAGCAGAAGAAAAGTTTGATGCACACGGTAATGAACAAGAACTAGGGGTAAATGGCTTTCACAGTTTTGTAGCAGAATGGCAAGAACATCCTGATAGAGACGAAGAATGGAAAGAAGCAGAAATTGGGCGTATTGGTGAAGAACGATTTAGAAGAGAATACGGCTGTGAGTTTTTGGTATTTGACGAAACTCTTATATCAGCAATACACTTAGCTCAAATGGAGGGCAAAAAACCGATACTGAATATGGGACAAACTCGTTGGTATAAAAAACCGACAAGTCAATATACATATGCAGTAGCAGTTGATCCTAGTATGGGTACCGGAGGGGATAATGCTGCAATTCAAGTTTATGAATTACCATCGTATGAACAAGTAGCAGAATGGCAACATAATCAAACAGCAATACCCGGACAAATTAGAGTACTTGCAGACATCTGTAAATACATAGAAAGTGAAACAGAAAATCCGCAAGGAATATATTGGAGCATAGAAAATAATTCTATAGGCGAAGCAGCATTAATCGTTATAAACGATTTTGGGGAAGAGAATATACCAGGACTATTTGTTTCTGAACCTATTCGAAAAGGACACGTAAGAAAGTTTCGCAAAGGATTTAACACTACACACGGCACAAAAATAACTGCCTGTAGTAGATTAAAAACCATGATAGAAAACAGTAAAATGACTGTGCATTCAAAGCCGTTGATATCAGAACTAAAAAACTTTGTTGCAACAGGATCTAGTTTTAGGGCAAAAGCCGGTCAGCCTGATGATTTAGTAAGTGCAACGTTACTTGCACTTAGAATGATGTCAGTATTAAAAGACTGGGATCCTAGAATATATGATACCTTTACGCAAGCAGAATCAGAGGACGAGTACGAAGCACCCATGCCAATCTTTGTTAGCAGCAGTTATTAAATGAAGCCTATAAGTAATCTGCAAAACTATCAACGGTGTCTATATAGTACACAATATTTGGATACAGTATATAATTATATAAGCATACCAAAAACTGGCAGTACTAATTTAAGACTCGGTTTTACCAGCGAAAACACTAAAAGTGATGTTCCTAATCAAACAGGTAATTGGTTTACTGTTATACGCAATCCTTATACCAGAGTATTAAGAGGGCTACTTACACATAACAAACTTATTAAAAATAAAATTACAGATATTAATTTAGAACTATCGAGATTATTACACAATCCGAAAGAATACGATTGTCATTTAGAAACACAGCATTGGTTTTTACATAATGTACCAACACCTAGTACGTTACATCTATATACACTAGAAGATAATTTTGGACTTAAAAATGCCGGAAGTCCACTCCAACAGTTCCTGCAAGATATACCAGCAAAAATTGACTGTGTTCATCGCGTTTGCGGAGAACACCAAGAAACCCCTATAGAAGGACCAGATGTTGATCAAGCATTGTTAGACCAAGTTGTAAAAGAACTATATGAATTGGATTTTTATCTATGGAAGCGCATTCATCGTGCAAAGGGTTACCTTACCATGTATACTAAATACTTACGTAAATGATTTATTGATAAATACTAATATGAAAAACTTAGATAAAATAGCCGAAGAGCTTTTTAATAAAATTAGGGGTCGATTTCCTAATATTACAATAGGCGATGAAGAAGGGAATGTAACAAATATCCCAACGGCGTCTAGATTTTTTGATTTTAAGTTTAAAACAGGTGGCATAGATTTAGGCTCAGTAAGTGTTAGTATAGATGAAGACAAAGGTGTTACAGTATTATACAGTAACGATTTAGTTGCTAATGAAGACAATAAAACTAGAAACACCTGGTATGATTTTTTAAAAGAATTAAGAACTTTTTCTAAAAAAAGATTACTAAATTTTAATACCAGAGATATAACTAAATCAAATTTAAACAAAAGAGATTACAAGTTTTTAGCAAAGAATAAATCCGGAGAGAACAACATGAATGAGTCAAAGTTATACGGAACAAGCCGTGTAAGTTATCAAGATATAGATAACGCAAGACTAGTAATTAAACACACAGAAAGTGTTAATTCAGAAATTCCAACAGGCAGGACACAAAAAATTGGTTCTATCTTTGTTGATAACGCACAAGGCGAAAGGTTTAAGTATCCTTATAAACATATAGCAGGTGCAAGAGCAATGGCTCGTCACGTAGCAGAAGGCGGTATTCCGCACGATGATTTTGGTAAACATATTATTGGATTATCAGAAGAACTTTCAAAGTTACGTAAGTTTAAAAGTTACATGGGACGTTCGGCAGTAATGGCAGAAGGTCTTACTGATTATATGGACGTAGTTAAAGAAAGAGTTGCTACTGTTAAAAAGACAATCGAATCTCTCCAGAAAAAGTCTTTTTATGCAGAAACTATTGATTCTTTTGAAGCACCAGTACTAGAAGAAGTACCAAGTGATGTTGCTGAAAATTGGATTGATGAATTAACTATACGTCAGTTTAACGAAGAATTAAAAGATGTATTTCCGTACATTTATAAGTTAGTAAGTGAAAATACAAGAGCGACAGAATTAGGTCCTTTAGATTTAGAAGGCTATACTGTTTACGAAGGCGAAGATAAAAAGTGCTCTTGCTGCGGTGATACACCTTGCTCCTGTGACGAATCTTGTCCAGAATGCGGCGGCAAGGGAATGTATGAAGCAACAATAAAAGAATCAGATTGTCCATGTTGTAACGGTGGCAGAGGAACTTGCTCGCATGGAAAAGAAGTATGTGGTACTTGTGGGGGCTCCGGTAAAGTTCAAGAATCTGTTTATGACGAAGAACTAGAAAAAGGTTTTGAAGAAATGATGGGTCAGTTTGCCGAAGGTGCAGGTGAATACAGTTATACATTAGAATATAACGGTGAAGAAAATGGTTATGCAAAACATAAACTCACTATTACATCTCCAGAAGGAAAGACTAAAGTAGTTGCTGACGACTTCACATACTTTGATACTGAAGACCCAGAAGAACTACAAGCAGAATTAGAATCCTGGTTCCATAAAGGAATGGGTGTAGCAGATGCGTCAGCAGACGAATCAATGGACGAAGGTGACGGCGAAGAGCACCATTGCCAATCATGTAAAGGCACCGGCTGCGAAGAATGTAATGACACTGGAATTGCAAAGGACTACGAAGATGAAAGTTTTGATCCACAGGCAGAGCCAAGCAAAGCAGATATGATGGCAGACGAATTTATGTCAGCATATGAAAAAGGTGGAGAACCAGCACTAGCAAAAGCAATGGGCATGAGCGAGGAAGAACTTGATCAGGAAATGAGCGAGTATGGTAGAGACCATAACTTACACATGGACGATGACAGAGATGAAGTAGTTCAAGGTTATATAGAACTAGTACTTGATAATATGGACGAAGGCAATGCATATGCTAACGCTGTACGTCAAGCCAAAAAAGATGGCAAGAAAAAAGGCGACAAGATACAAGGCCCAGACGGCGACGAGATTACACTAGAAAAAGACAAAAAGACACCATTAGGCGAATTTATACTAAGCCACTTTGATAAAGAAACAGGCGAGTTCCCAAAAGGTGAAACAGCAGTATTAACCATGGTTGAAAAAGACTATGGCGACAAGTTCATTGAACCTGCAAAGCAGTTCATTGAAAAAGTCTACCAAACTTGCGAAGCATTTGATATGGTACAAAATCCACAGCAAATGGAAACAGATTCTGAGTTTGATAGAATAAAAGAATTAGCAGGTTTACGTTAATTCAAAAAAAGTCAAAAAAAACACTTGACTTTATAAATACTAGACACTATAATTAATAGTGTGCTAAACTTTAAAGGCACTAGTAGCAATAATGCTACTGCACATAGGCATAACAATTAGGAGGCATAACTATGGCATCTTTAGCAGAAATCAGAGCAAAACTGAAAGAACAAGAATCACGCACAGGTGGTTCTCAAAGCTCCGGCGGGGACAACGCAATTTATCCATTTTGGAATATGAAAGAAGGCGAGAGTTCAACTCTACGTTTCCTTCCTGATGGAGATGAAAATAATACTTTCTTCTGGCAAGAACGTTTGATGATCAAACTACCGTTTGCTGGTGTGAAAGGACAAACTGACTCACGTCCAGTACAAGTGCAAGTACCATGTATGGAAATGTATGGTGAAACTTGTCCAGTACTAAGTGAAGTACGTCCTTGGTTTAAGGACCCTTCATTAGAAGATATGGGTCGAAAATACTGGAAAAAGCGTTCGTACATTTTCCAAGGCTTTGTAACTGATAATCCACTAGCAGAGGACACTACTCCAGAGAATCCAATCCGTAGATTTATTATTGGTCCGCAAATTTTCCAAATTATCAAGGCTGCACTAATGGACCCTGATATGGAAGAAATGCCAACAGATTACACAGCAGGTGTAGACTTTAGATTAAACAAAACTACGAAAGGTGGTTATGCAGACTATTCAACATCTAACTGGGCTCGTAGAGAACGTCCACTTAGTGATGAAGAAATGGCTGCTGTTAATACACACGGCTTGTTTAATATGGGTGATTTCCTTCCTAAAAAGCCAGATGAATTGGCAGTTAAGGTTATTAAGGAAATGTTTGAAGCATCAGTAGATGGTGAAGCATATGACATGGATAGATTTGGTCAATACTTCCGTCCAGCAGGCATGGCACAACGTACAGGCGATCCGGTTGCTCCAACAGCATCGACTCCTGCACCAGCGGCTACACCAGCACCTGAGACAGCAACTGCTCCAGTAGCAGAAGAAGCACCGGCAACTGCTCCAGTAGCAGAAGAAGCACCAGCTTCGGGCGGTGGTGATGCAAATGACATTCTTAAAATGATCAGAGCACGTCAAGGACAATAAACAAATAACCTCTACTAGTTAAACCGGAGCAGAGATTCATGGTTTACCTGTCAACACTCCAAACGCTAGTAGAGGCGCTATTTCAGATAGGAGAATAAAATGGCAACAAAATCATTCGATCCGTCAAAGTTTAGAAATTCTTTGACAAAGTCTATTTCAGGTATGAGTGCAGGATTTAACGATCCTACAGACTGGATTAGTACTGGCAACTTTGCACTTAACTACCTTATTAGTGGAGACTTCAATAGAGGTGTACCGCTAGGCAAGGTAACAGTGTTTGCTGGAGAATCTGGTGCAGGTAAAAGTTATATCTGTGCTGGTAATATTGTAAAAGAAGCACAGCAACAAGGTATCTTTGTAGTTCTTATTGACTCAGAGAATGCACTTGACGAAGCCTGGCTACACGCACTTGATGTTGATACATCAGAAGATAAACTACTAAAACTTAATATGTCAATGATTGACGATGTAGCAAAGACTATTAGTACGTTTATGGCAGACTACAAAGAAATGGCTGAGGAGGAACGTCCTAAAGTATTGTTTGTAGTTGATTCACTAGGTATGCTATTAACACCAACAGATGTTGATCAGTTTAACAAGGGTGATATGAAAGGTGATATGGGTCGTAAGCCTAAGGCACTAACAGCACTTGTACGTAACTCAGTAAATATGTTTGGGTCTCATAACGTAGGACTAGTATGTACAAACCATACTTATGCTTCACAGGATATGTTTGATCCAGATGATAAAATAAGTGGCGGACAGGGCTTTATATACGCTTCTAGCATAGTTGTAGCAATGAAGAAGTTAAAGCTCAAAGAAGACGAAGATGGTAACAAGATCAGTCAAGTTATGGGTATCCGTGCTGGCTGTAAAGTTATGAAGACACGTTATGCAAAACCGTTCGAGGGTGTACAGGTTAAGATTCCATACGAGACAGGAATGAATCCTTACAGTGGTCTAGTAGAATTGTTTGAAGCAAAGGGTGTTATTGAAAAGAGTGGTAATAGACTCAAATACGTAACAAGCAAAGGCGAAGAACTACTAGATTATCGTAAGAAGTGGACTGGCGAATTACTCGATACAGTTATGTCTGATTACGAACAGAAATTACTCAATGAGGTAAATATCGATATGGCAGACGAAGAGGATGCCCTAGAAGTAGAACAACCAATTGAGGAATAATTAATGGACGAAAGTCAAATTGTTGATATTTGGAATTTATTTAAAAATTACATTGACAAGAAGCAAGGTACTATAGCATCAGAAAACTTTGTTGACTTACTTGTAGACTACGGTGTTAGTGATCAAATATTAGAATCTTGTATAGGCAATGATGCATTACTTGATCATGCTATAATGTATTATTTAGATATGGACTCAGAAATTGACGAAGATGAATATGACGAGGATTATTAATGGGATGGTATAGCGAAGTATCGAGAGATATTTCTAGAATTCCTAATGCAGTTGCACACTTTGAAGCCGAACTAGTAGAAGCAAGGCAAGAAGTTAAACTGTATGGAAATGTAGAAAAGGCTGCATCAGAAATGCCCGGTATAGTCGAACATCGTTTTAATCAACTTCAAGAAATTGAAGCAATTCTAAACTATCTTAATATTGAGCTACGTAGATTGCGTAGCTCATATTTTAAAAAATATCTTGAAAACTACCAACGAGCTTTATCAAGTCGTGACGTAGAAAAATATGTTGACGGTGAATCAGACGTAGTTGACTACGAAAAAATTATTAATGAATTTGCACTTATGCGTAACAAGTGGTTAGGACTACTAAAAGGTCTTGATCAAAAACAATGGCAAATAACCAATGTTGTGAAATTAAGAGTAGCAGGAATGGAAGATGCCTCAATTTAATGTAAAACGCGAAGACCTACTTAAACTAATGCCAGCTAATAGCGTATGTGCTGAACTGGGTGTAGGTAGAGGAGTATTCAGCAAAGAAATACTTAAAGTAGCAAATCCAAGTTTTTTATACTGTGTTGATCTATGGGGACCCATTGCAACAAACATTCAGGGAAAATATTATACAGATCAAAATGATTGGGATAAAAGATTTGAAGATATACAAAAAGAGTTTTTAGGGAAGCCTGTAACATTTATTAGAGATCTTACCTACAACTTACCAAACTATTGTGCAGAAAAAACTTTAGACTGGGTATATGTAGACGGCGATCATACATATGACGGGTGCATGAAAGACTTGCAAGCAGTAAAATCTCTAGTTAAAGACAACGGAATGATCTTAGGTCACGATTACAGGCCAGCATGGAAAAAACGATCTGATTGGGGTGTAGTAGAGTCTGTTAATGATTTTGTTGCAGAAAATAATTACTTCCTAACAGTAGTTACAAAAGAAAAATACCCTTCATTTATAATTACAAAAACTAGGAGTAAGAACAAAGAAATTTTATCATTAATGGAAACGCTGTGAGTGTTTTTGTTAAAGACAAACTTTTATTTGTTCACATTCCTAAAACGGCTGGCGCAAGTATTATAGATGCAATTAAAACAGCAAATAATGTTTGCCAAATTCCTAACAACAGAACCAACAACAATAATTGGCATAGTACATATTTGGATTGTGTAGAGCACATTGGAGATTTAAAACATTACTATAAATTTTCTATTGTTCGAAATCCTTGGAATAGGGCTACTAGTTATTACTTTTTTAGAAAGCGTATTCTCCAAGACGGTATAAAAAAACTTAGTATAGGAAAAAAGTTTCGTCTTTTAATTGACGACTACGAAACTATACAAACTGAATACGACATAATGTGTGACGGATTTGACCCATGGTTGCAAAAGTATTTTAATAAACCATGGGACCATACTTGGTTTTCTCTTGCATTTAACCAGTCGCACTGGCTAAAAGGAGGAGATTTTGATTTAATAATAAAATTTGAAAATTTAGATCAAGACATAAAGCATTTACAAATAGATAATTTACCTCATAGACATTTATCAGAAAACTCCAAGTTAGATTGGAAATCTTTATATTCAGATAAATCTAAAAAGCTAATACAGTCATTGTACGAAGAGGATATAGACGTTTTTAAATATACGTTTTGATAGTATGGATATTTTATCTAACAAAGAGCTAGTTGAATTATTTAACAATTCTGTTTTAGATATTGCTCCTAATTATTTTTTAGAAATTGGTGCGTACACCGGTGAACAGTCTATATACATTTCTGAACAACTACCAGATACAAAAGTTTTTGCATACGAAGCTAATCCTTATAATTATGCAAAATATGCTGTAAGTAAAAACAATTTACAATACATTCATCAAGCAGTTTCAAATTATACAGGTAATACTACTTTTTATTTACAAACAAAACGCGATCCAAAAAAAACAAAGTATGTAAGAGGTAATAATTCTTTGTTAAAACGCAATGATGAAAAAACTATATACGAAGAAGTTACAGTTAAATGCGACACTTTAGATAATATGTTTCATGACTCTAAAGGAAGTTTTGCACTATGGATAGACGCAGAAGGCCACGGTTTTGAAATATTAGAAAAAAGCGCCAACGTATTAACAAATACAAAAATAATTTTTATTGAAGTAGAATCAAAAGAGTTTTGGAAGGACCAACAACTAGATACTATTGTTATAGATTTTTTACAAAATAAAGGCTTTACTTTGCTTGCTAGAGATCAGGAATATCCAGAACAGTATAATATAATTTTTATAAAATGACAAATATAGAATTACATATTTTTACTAATGCAACCCAATATGCACCGTCAGTTGATATTATTACTGAAACATATAATAGTTTTGTAGACAAATTTAACTATGATGGTAAAGTAACTGTTTGGTATGATCCTAAACCAAATACAGAACAAGCAGAAGAATATTTACATAACTTAACAAATATTTTTAATACAGTTAACATTACTACATCGTTAAGTGACGGTTATGTGCAAGCAGTAAAAAGTTCTACAAGCGATTTTTTGTTTATGCTAGAACATGATTGGAAATTTCTTCCTACTCTAACGCATTCTCTTACTGAAATCTGTAATGTTATAGAAGAAGAAAATTTAGTACATTTAAGATTTAATAAAAGAACTAATGAATCAATGTTTTTAGATAAAAGATTACAAGAACGTTTTGCTAATATTAATTATTGTGTTACTCCTTTTCTTAGTAATAATCCTCATATAATAAAAAGAGATATATACATACATAATGCTTTGCAATACGTACAAATTGAAGAAGGTTCTTTAGGCGTAGAACAAAGATTAAAAAGAGTAAAAAGTTTAACAGGGGCTATATACGGACCACTAGGTTACCCGCAAACAGTTGAACATTTAGACGGCCGCGGTCCTGAGGATATAATAGATGATTGATAGCAAGTTTGAAGAGTTATTGCAAGAAAAAATGATTAAGTCTAATCATGGCCAGATGGAAGCTGAAGAATATAGATATATAGGAAATTTTCTTGGTGATAAGAATTTTTTAGTATTTGGTACAGGGCACGATACTCCATTGTGGCGATATGCAAATAAAAATGGCAAGACTATATTTTTAGAAAACAAGGCTAAATGGATTAGAAAAGAAGACACTGATGTTTTTAAAGTTACGTATACTACTCGTAGAGGACAGTATCAAGAATTATTAACAGAATTTCATCAGGGCGATTATTCAAGATTACAAATGGAACTTCCTCCGGAAGTACACAATACTAGATGGGATTGTATTTTTGTTGACTCTCCTGTAGGAACAACTGATAAAAAACCTGGGCGTATGCAAAGCATTTTTGCAGCCTGGCTTTTTGCACAACAGCACACTGATGTTTTTGTTCATGATGTTGATAGGACTGTAGAAGATGTTTACAGTCGTACAATGTTTTCTCATGTTGTTAAAGATTTAACAAAACTAAGACACGTGAAAAAATGATAACAGTTGTATGCACCGCTTCGGATGATTATGTTGCAAAATATTTTCCTTGTATTGATACGCATAAACAATATTGTGCAAAACAAGGTTATGAATATAAGTTGATTACTGGTAGTCAATCTTCACGTAATTGGAAAAGAACAAAAATGTTCGAAGTGCAAAAAGAATTAACAACAACAGATAATCATGTTTTAATTATAGACGGCGACTGTTACATTAAAAAAACTTGTCCACCACTAACTCAATTTATTTCAAAGAAGAAAAGCATATATTATGCAAACGGAAAAAGTGGTCGATGCAACAGTGGATTTATGTTTTTTAAAAACAATTCTAAATCTTTAAAATATGTTAATGATGTAATTGAAAGATTTGATTACCCAGTTCCAAAAGGGAAAGGTTACTTTGTAACACCCGAAGGAGAGAATGGACATATAATATGGGTTATGACAGAATACAAAGATCAAAAATCAAAAATATTTCAAGAAATATCTAATAGATGGAATTGTACTTCCCCTAGAAATAAACACAAATCATATGTAATGCATTTTACAAATGATCTAAAAAAAGAGATATACAAATATAATGAAAATTTACGAAGTTCACAGAAAAGTCGAAAATAATGTAGGAGATTACTATTGTAATCCTAGTCGGTATTTTGAATTTAAAAATTTAGAATCTGGTGAGCTAATGCATAATCAATTTGATATTAAAGATCAAACATTAATTGTTGGCGGCGGCGGATTAATACATAAAAAGTTTTCCTTGCATATTGAAAAGTTATTAAATAAAAATCCTAAACACGCAATTATATGGGGTATTGGACATAATTTTGGAAAGAAACATATTCACAAAACAAAGGGCGACGTCTTTTATCCTAGTTTTTTAGATCGTTGTGACTTAGTTGGTGTAAGGGATTACATTAATCAAGAACGGTATTTGCCGTGTGTAACTTGTATGCACCCAGCGTTTGATAAAAAATATAAGTCAACACAGGACTTTGTATTTTACACACACGACTTTAAATCAAAATTTATTCCAAAACAAAACGATCCTCACATGACAAATAAAGAAATGGATTTTCAAAAAGTAATAGACTTTTTAGGCAGTGCAGATACTGTAATAACAGATAGTTATCACGGAGCATATTGGGGACTACTGTTAGGTAAAGATGTTAGAATAATAAGCTGGTCTGTAAAATTTAATTATTTTAAATATCAACCTAGTATTATACAAGATCACATTACAACATGGGCAACTACAAAACCTTCGTCAGCACCAGATGGATATTTAGAAGAGTGTAGAGAATTAAATATTGATTTCTATAATAAGACGATGGATATCCTATCTCAATAAATATGACTATGAGCAAGATTGTTGTAGTCAGTGGTGGATTTGATCCTCTACATTCAGGACATATAAATTACTTAGAAAGTGCCGCAAAATACGGTGATAAACTTGTTGTATTAGTAAACAGCGACGACTGGCTTACCAGAAAAAAGGGTAGACCTTTTTTACCTTTTGAAGAAAGATCAGTGATAGTACAACGCATGGATATGGTAGACAATGTATATGCTGTCGATGACAGTGATGGCAGTGTAACTAAAGGACTTATTCAAGTTCGAGATGCATTCGGACACGATCATGATTATGTATTCTGTAACGGAGGTGATAGAGGAAAAGATAACATACCTGAAATGGCCGTTGACGGTTATACGTTTGAATTTGGTGTTGGTGGCAATAACAAAGCCAATAGCAGTAGTTGGATACTAAAGGAATGGAAGTATCCAACAGAACGCAGAGTATGGGGCGAGTTTTCAGACTTGTTTCAGGACGATGTTGTTAGAGTAAAAGAACTTGTAATTGAACCAGGCAAAGGCATCAGTTATCAGCGCCACTTCAAAAGATCAGAAATGTGGTTTGTAAGTAAAGGCATGATAAACATTAAACACAGTTTCAGCTCGCCCGACACGTTTCAAATACACACAATTCAAAAGGATGAATTCTTTCATGTGAAACAAGGCGATTGGCATCAAGCATTTAATCCATTCGATGAACCTTGTCATATTATAGAAATACAGTATGGTGAAGAAACTACTGAGGACGATATAGAACGTCTTGAATATTATGACGGAGAAGAATAGCATGAAAGTATTTGTAGGATATGACACTAGGGAAGATATTGCATATCAAGTTTGCAAGCACAGTATTGTTAGTAAGCAACCAAAAGCAGATGTTCGAGCTTTAAACCAACAAGAACTGCGAGATACTGGTTGGTATAATAGGCCTCTTGATAAACTAGCATCAACAGAATTTACATTTACAAGATTTTTAATTCCAGAATTATCTAATTTTAATGGCTGGGCACTGTTTATGGATTGTGACATGATACTAACAACAGACATAAAAGAGCTGTTTGATCAAGTCGATGACCAGTATGCAGTAATGTGTGTACAACATGATTATACTCCACGAGAAGGAATTAAAATGGACGGACAAAAGCAAACTATCTATCCTAGAAAAAATTGGTCAAGTGTTGTACTATGGAACTGCGGCCATCCTAGCAATAAAGTAGTTACTAAAGACTTTGTAAATGATCCAGAAAAAACAGGAGCATTTTTGCATAGGTTTAGTTGGCTAGATGACAGTGAAATAGGGTCACTAGACCACACGTGGAACTACCTAGTAGGTGTATATGATGACATCAAGCAACCAAACCTAATACACTACACAGAAGGTGGCCCGTGGTTCGAAAATTATAGAGATTGTGAATACAGCAAATTGTGGAAGGACGAATTGTTTGATATGATGCAATGATCTGTCTAAGTAAAAATTTAAAAGACGAATACATTAATATGTTTGCAAAAGGGGCAGACTTGCCTATTTGCAATTATGGTGCTGACACAGGTGACGATCCAATTTTAATCAGAAGCATGGCCAAACGAAAATTAATTTGGGATTGTTGGAAGAATAACAAACCATTTTATTATATGGATAGCGGGTATGTTGGGAATTATAAATGTGCAGCCAATAAAAGCGGCTTTAAACTTTATCATAGAATAGTAAAAAATGATGTGCAACATTCTACTATAATTGACAGACCAAATGATCGATGGAATAAATTAGATTATCCGATACATGATCGCAAACAAGGCAGACATATATTACTAGTTACTCCTAGCGAAAAACCTTGTAAATTTTATGGTGTAAATAAAAACGACTGGTTAGACAAAACAATTAAAGAAATAAAAACATATACAGACAGGCCCGTTATAGTTAGGGATAAAGCACCTCGACCGCAACGTATAATTAAAACAATTTTTGATGATCTATTAAACTGTCATGCATTGGTCACTTACCAAAGCATTGCAGCAATAGAAAGTGTGTTATATGGTGTCCCAGCGTTTACTACAGCACCTACAGCAGCTGATCCAGTATGTGATAAGGATCTAAGTCTAATTGAAGCCCCTACAGTGCAAGATAAGGATAAAATATATAAATGGGCCTGTCATTTAGCATACGGGCAATTTCATATTAACGAGTTTAAAGACGGAACAGCATATAAAATTTTAATGGATAACCAATGAAATCAGTAAGAGTATATTTGGCAGGGATACCTCCTAAGAATAATAAAAAAGAAAAAATTGATGTCTTAAAGTTTTTTTATGCCGGCGTAGACCGAAAAGAGGCTGTGTGTAATTTAATTTCAGACATGGATTATCGTCCAAGTGATCTTGCAGTTATACAAGGATGGGTACACGAAGGAAGTCAACGTGTTCCTCATCTAAGTTTTCGTAGACACATAATTACAAACCAAAGAGCAGCAGGAAAACACACTATTGCTATTGACAGTAATTTATTTTTATACAAAACGCCTGGCAATCCATTGCACTATTTACGTTTCAGCCTAAATGATGTTTTTCCAACTACTGGTATATATTTTACCGACCGTGTAGATCCGGCAAGATGGAAAAAAATAAGTTCAGATTTAAATGTTTCACTTCAGCCGTGGCGCACAAAAGGAGAGCATATTCTTATATGTTTACAAAGAAACAAAGGATGGAGTATGGGAGGTGTCCCTGTAATGGACTGGTTAAATAGAACTATAGCAGACATACGCAAACATACTAACAGACCTATTGTAGTACGACCACATCCAGGCGACGGAAAAGTTCGAGAGTATTTGAAACTACCCGCTTATCCAGGTGTGTCAATAAGTACACAGTCTACTATCCAAGCAGACTTACACAACGCCTGGGCAACTGTTACATATAATAGCAGTCCAGGAGTCGCTAGTGCAATTGAAGGTGTTCCTGTTTTTGTAACAGACCCTGATTATCGTAAAAGTCAAGCAGCAGATATTGCTAATACAAATTTATCAAACATAGAAAATCCTAACAGGCCAGAGAGGCAAGAATGGATAGAAAAAATATCAATGTCCCATTTTAATTTCCAAGATCTTCAAGATGGTACTGCATGGAATATAATAAGGGATTACGTATGACAAGAAAAATTAGTGTAGTTACTACGTTTAATAGACGAGGACTATCAGAATATGCTCAAAAAATGATTGATTCTTATATGGAAAACTGGCCAGCAGAAATCAAGTTGTGGATATATCCAGAAGAGTGCAATCCAAGATTAAAAGAACATTACCACGAACGTATAGAAATGTTCGATATGAATACTAGTGTGCCTAAACTTGTACAATTCAAAAAGAAATGGGGCAAGGTTCCGTATGCTAACGGTGATGTTAGCAGAGATCCTGTAAGGGGAAAAAGAAAAGATGCTGGCAAGGGATTTAAGTGGGACGCTGTAAGATTTGCACACAAAGTTTATTCTATTTTTCATTGTGCAAAACACACCGATGCTGATATAGTAATGTGGATGGACGCAGATATGTTGTGTCATAGTCCAATTACATACGATGAAGTATCTGCTATGATACCTGAAAATGCAGACTTATGTTATGTCGGAAGAGAACGTAAATGGCCAGAGTGCGGGTTATACACAATTAATCTAAAATCTGTAGGTGGACAAAGTTTTTTAAAGAAATTTGAATGGGCATATGAAAATGCAGAGCAAGGAATATTTACAATGGATGAATGGCATGATAGTTTTGTATTTGAACAAGTACGTCGAATGACACAACCGGTATGTTGTAATTGGGCTGAAGGCTTAGTTGTAGGTGAAGGACATCCTCTTATAAATTGCGATTGGGGGAAATATTTAGATCACCTAAAGGGAGGCCGTAAGCGGTTAGGAAAAAGTATGCAAAAAGATTTATTACAGCCTAGATCAGAGGCTTATTGGAGATAACATGATAAAATATGCTGCCATTACAAGTATGGATAAAACATACTACAATAATATAGGAAGAAATATGCTACGCAGTTATAAAGCAAACTGGGATGGCATACTACCTTTATATGTTTACAACGAGGACGGCTTTGAAGTAAAAGTAAAAACAGTTCACTCAATGGGCTGGAACTTGTCCAAAGATTACGATAAATTTCAAGTTAGACATGACAACAGACGTATTAAACAATTTTCAAAAAAGGCGTATAGTATAATACACGCAATGGAATGGCTTAAGACTGAACGCTTAATGTGGATTGATGCAGATTGCGTTGTTAAACAAGCAATTCCAAGACAGATGCTTGAATTAGTAGCACCGTCCGACGTACTAAGTACACACTTTGGTGTATGGCATAATTGGCCCAGCGACGATGATCCAGACAGGCGTTCCTTTAGTTGTGAAACAGGATTTTTTGTATTAAACAAAAAACATCCTATGTTTGAAAGATTTAAAGAAGTGTATATGGATCTATATAACAACGACGGTGGCTTACGTTTGCGTAGATTCTATGACGGAGAAGTGTATGGAGAAACTGTTCGAATCTTAGAACAGGAAGGTGCAAAGATGTTGGATCTAAATCCTGGAGGGCATAAAACGCCAATGTCTCGTAGTGTTATGGCTCCTTATATGCAGCATTTTAAATCAAGTCTTAAAAATAGAATTGATCAAAGTGCGTTTGAGGAAGAGTTTGCAGATGCAGATGAAGAATGATTTTTTGCTTATACACAGACTATGGTGCTTTAAATTCTAAACCAGTCTTTGAAGCATTTGCTAAAAGTGTTATAGACGCAGGTCATACTGTAATATATAATGAGCCTTATAAGGTTGGTAGTCATTATAATAATTACGATGTTGCTGTTATATGGAGTGTACTATGGCATGGAAGAATGGCAAAGAACAAGACGGTATGGGAGCAAAATCGTCTAGCAAGCCGGCCAGTTATTGTGTTAGAAGTGGGCGGTATTAAACGAGGAACAACATGGAAGGTAGGATTAAATGGAATTAATCGAGATGCTTATTTTGGGCATGGCACTAGAGATAGCAGTCGTGCTGATAGTCTTGGGTTAAAATTAGAACCTTGGAAGACTAATTATACCGGGTGCATATTAATATGTACACAACACGATAAGAGCGAACAATGGCGAGATATGCCACCCATAGCCTCTTGGGTGGTTGACACAATATCTCAAATACGTAAATATACAAAACGTTTGATTGTAGTTAGAACACACCCGCGATGTCCGGTGCCAGCGTTACCAAAGGGCAATCAATATGTAGAAAGACAAGTTCCTAAAAAGTTGCCAGGAACATATGACGACTTTGATCTTGTATTTGACAATGCCTGGGCTGTTGTAAATTGGAGTAGTAATCCTGCCGTTCAAGCAGTAATAAAAGGAATACCAGTATTTGTTGGACCAAGCAGTTTAGCATACGATGTTGGCAACAAAGATTTCAGTACTATTAATGAACCGCTGAAGCCAGACAGGCAGCAATGGCTGAATGATTATGCTCACACCGAATACACAATAGATGAAATTTCCCAAGGCATACCGCTAAAACACTTGACAAATCAACTTACTTAACGTATAATTGTTTATACAGTAAGGAGAATCTAGTGACATACGAAGATTGTATTGAAGTTCTTGCAGGACTTCAGTCTAATATCTATAGTGCTCAAAATAAATTTGACATCAACAAGTCTGATGTTAGTTTAATATATTCACTCGCCAAACAAACATACAACGGCATGGCATATACTGACCGCCAACTTGACCTTGTAAAAACTAAACTTTCTATGTATGCAGATCAATTAAATGGTATAGAGATTGACAAATTAAATCTACGTATGCCGTTGCGCTCTATTAATAGAGATAAGTTTGTTAAAATTATAGAAGAAGATCACGGACCAATAATTCGAATACGATTTCCTTTTTCAAAAAAATTAATTATAGATCTTGAAAAAGTAAAAGAAGTTTCAAATGGGTATAGAAAATATTCCACGCATGAACACGATTTTGATATTGACGAAATAACTGCTTACACTATAGTAAAGATCTTTGGAAAAAAAGATTTTGCGATAGATAAAGAAATAATTACCTATAGCAAAAAAGTAGAAAAAATATTAAATGAAAAAGAAAAATATGTTCCTGGAATATATAACTTAGAAATTAAAAACATCCCTCAGTCTACTATGAATTATATTGCTGAAAATTATGGTATGCCCAATGAAGAAAATTTATACATATTTAAAGACAGGCAACAACTTTTAGGTTTAGACAATTTTGATTCTCAAATATTAGCATCTAATTATAAAAATTTAACCAACCTTACTACAAAAATACTTGACCGGACAAAAAGTAATATTTTTATTAATTCTAATAATTATAAATTAGATGCTGTTGTAAAATCTTTACTAGAATTAAATAGATTTCCGCTCCTTGTAGTTATACCCGAACACGAAGCGTACGACCATCTTTTGTTTAGTTATACTGCTTTTAGAAATATTATAGCAAATGAAGATTGTTCAGTAATGTTTAGATTAGATAATACACATCAAGAAGGCGAAGCTTTTAATTTATTTGTAAAAGAAAAAGCATTAAATAATCCGATTGCAAAAAATACAAAAATAGTGTATATTAGTGGTAATAAGATTTCAAAACCTTTAATTAAGTCTACCTTTACTGCTGAAACTGTATTATGCCTAAGGAGCAATAGACATAATAATAGAGTACAATCTTATCTTGACGGACATGATATGATTATACATTACGATACTGACAAAAGCCCAATTATGCAGTTTGGTGCAGGCACACGAAGGGGTCAGTTTACAACATCAATAGAGGAACTATGACTAGCTGTAGAATAATTGTTGAAGACGAAGTAAACGTAAAATTAGAAGGACTGCCGGTTGAGATACGGCGTAAAATAGCAAACTCACTAAAGTTTGAAGTTCCTTATGCACGATATATGCCCCAGTATAAGTTAGGTAGATGGGATGGTAAAGTTGCATTCTTTGGAATTGGCGGTACTGGATATGTTAATCATCTTGATACTATTTGTGAAATATTAAATCAAAACGGTGTAGAAATTGCAGACATAGAAGACAGGCGACACCCAGTTAAACTAAACTTTACTCCAGTAACAGAAAACTATTGGAAGGATCAGGGCGTTGTATGGCCCAAGGGACATCCAGCAGAAGGCGAAGATATTATTCTACGTGACTACCAAGTAGAAGCAATTAATAACTTTTTAAACAATCCACAAAGTTTACAAGAGATTGCAACAGGAGCAGGTAAAACAATTACCACAGCCACACTAAGTCATATCACTGAAGACTATGGCCGCAGTCTTGTTATTGTACCAAACAAATCATTAGTAACACAAACAGAAGAAGATTATATTAACTGCGGGTTGGATGTCGGTGTATACTTTGGCGATAGAAAAGAAATAGGCAAGACGCACACAATATGCACTTGGCAAAGTCTAAACATACTAGATAAGAAAAGTAAAAACTATGAGGATGTATTGAGCTTGGCAGAATTTTTAGAAGGTGTTAGTACAATTATTGTTGACGAAGTACACCAAGCTAAAGCAGAAGTGTTAAAGAATTTACTTACACGTAATTTAAAAAATGCACCTATACGCTGGGGACTAACAGGAACAGTGCCTAAAGAACGATTTGAGTTTGAATCAATTCATGCAAGTTTGGGTCCTGTTATTGGTAATATAACAGCAAAAGAATTACAAGACAAAGGTGTACTTGCTCAGTGTCATGTTAACATATGTCAATTGCTAGATGTAGTAGAACATAGAGACTATCAGTCAGAACTAAAATATCTAGTAACTGATGATGCAAGAATAGAATATATTGCAAAACTATTAACCAATGTAAAACAATCAGGCAACACTCTAATTCTTGTGGACAGAATTAGTGCAGGCGAGAAATTACAACAACTAATCCCAGGATCAGTATTTGTAAAGGGAGATGTAAAATTAAAAGATAGGAAAGATGCTTATGATGAAATCAATGAAGGAACTAACCACGTGGTTATCGCAACATACGGGGTCGCGTCTGTTGGTATTAACATACCGCGTATTTTTAATCTTGTTCTCATTGAGCCTGGCAAAAGTTTTGTCAGGGTAATACAAAGTATAGGCAGAGGCGTAAGAAAGGCAAAAGACAAAGATTTTGTGCAAATTTGGGATATCACTTCGACGTGCAAATTTGCAAAACGACATTTGACTCAACGAAAAAAATTCTATAAAGAAGCACAATATCCCTTTACAATAGAAAAAATAAACTGGAATTAATATGAAAATTTTAACGTTAGAAAATAAATGTTTTATGCTGGAAGACTTACCAGAAGAACTGGACGAGGATGTGCGATTCAGTGTACTAGATAATTCAGATCCTAAAGACCCTGATTTCTTTTTTGTACCTTTGATATTCTTAGAATCGTTTAGTTCTCCGGCTATGGTTTTAGATATTGGCGGTCACGAAGTAACTATGCCACTTGATTGGAGTATTGTAGTCGGCGACGGTTACAGTGGATTAGATCTAGAAGTACTACCACTTACAAGTATTAATGATCGTGGCTTTGAGGCTTTTTGTTATAACCCATTAACGGGATTTAAAGTAGATTTTAAACATATAAAGATAATAAACTTTTACAATGATGTAAAATGGTTTTTTCCTAAACTTAAGAATGGTCAGTTACTAACTGTTCCTCTTACAAACGGGTCACAACCAGACTGCGTTTATTTTGTAAAAGATATTTCAAGACAAAGTGAAATAATTGATTATTCGCTTTTAACATAAGGAGTAAAAATGAAAGCAGGAAAAATTTGGGGCCAAACAGAATTAATACATCAGAACGGTGTATTAGAATTTCATAGGATTGAATACAATGCAGGATATAAATGTTCCGAACATATGCATAAGTTTAAATGGAATGGCTTCTATGTTGAATCTGGAAAAATGATTGTACGAGTTTGGCAAGACGAAGAACAAACCGGATTAGTGGATGAAACTATATTAGGACCAGGCGACTTTACACAAGTTAAGCCAGGAAAGTTTCATCAATTTGAAGGTGTCGAGGACGGAGTAGCATTTGAACTTTACTGGGCAGAATTCAATCACGATGATATTTGGAGACGTACAATTGGATCCGAATCCTAATCTAATTTCAGATTCCTATAAAAAACTTTTACAAAAAGTTCATGTTGACAAAAAACGTCAACAGGGATTTGGCGGCAAATTAAAAAACGTAGGAAAGTTTTTACATTTCTATAATAAATGGAATCCTAAAACAATACTAGATTACGGCTGCGGCAAAGGACATATTTTAGAACACTTGCAGAATAAGTTTCCACAGTCAGAATGGTACGGATATGATCCTGCTGTAAAACAATTCAGCAAAATTACTAAAGATAACTTTGAGTGTGTATTTTGTAACGATGTACTAGAACACATTGAACCAGAAAACTTGTCTAATGTATTACAGCACATTAATAGTCTTGCTACAAAATCTATATGGCTTAGAATAGATACACAGCCTGCTAGAAAATTTTTAGAAGACGGGCGCAATGCACATCTTATTTTAGAAAACAAAGATTGGTGGATTAGTAAAATATCTTCTCTAGGTAAAATAGAATATTCTAAATTAAACAGTAAAGGAAGACTTGATGTCGCTATCAAAAAATAAACTTATCCCAGACGAAGCGTTAATATATGAACGTGCTGACGGCGTAGTATATGCAAGATATAGAGACCCGCCTCATAATGCAAAACCAAGATGGATAATTGGCGGAGACCCTGCCGGCATTGCAAGAGCAAAAGGAGAGTTTTTAAGTTACGGTGAATGGAAAGATTTATGCGAGCGTAGTGTAAATAATCCTACTTTAAAAAAATTGTTAGCCAAACTAGTAAATACATACTATATACTGCGAGACAATAATGAAAACTGATTACGAATCCTTAAACGATACCCTAGAAGAACAACTACGTAGGGAACTTATCAAACTAAACCATGAGTGCAGAAAATTAACATCTGAAAATAAATTACTACGCAACGAGATAAGACAACTGGAAGAAGCAAAATACAAAGCCTTTCAACGAATTGGAGAGCTTACATCGGAGGTAAAAATAAACAGAGCTAGTTGACAACTTGTTTTGTTTTTGTTATAATAATATTATGGACGATAGATTAAATAAAATATTAGAAAAAATTCTTAGCGTTAAAGGTGCAGACATTACTAATGATTCAATGCTAGTAGAGGAACTGGGAGCAGACAGTCTTAGTGTTGTCGAAATAGTAATGGAACTTGAAACCGAATTTGATGTTGAAATAGACGACGATGCTATAGACAATATTACAACTGTTGGCGAACTTAAAGAATTAATTACAGACTTGTCATAAACACCTTGACAGCACTACAATCCTAGTGTATACTATATGTATGAGTGATAAATTACCTTTAAAAGATATTCTTGGCGCTATTGATATGGGTGCCAAATCCGTATATGACGAACTGTCTGACGAAGAGCGCAAGTCAATTAATTACTGGCTACTGAATCGATATGTGTCTAGCATAAACGGAAACTATGAAAAACAAGCTCTTGCTGTGTTTAAAACAAACGAGTATTACAATAAAAATTGGAATGAGCTAGGTACCCGTCATCCTAAGTTGCAATGGCAGTTGTTGTGCCAAGCAGGCAACACAGGCAAAATTGAATTCCATAAGTGGATTGGATTTAAACAAAAAGGCAAGAGTAATAGCAAAGCAATTAAGCTCTTAGAAAAAATATTCCCAAATATGAAACAAGACGAGGTAGAAATACTTGCTAGACTATCTACAAAAAAAGAACTCAAACAATTGGCTGAAGAACATGGTATTGAAAACGCCCTCTGAAAAACCATATGTGTGCGAGTACTGTGGTACTGGTTATAGCAAAGAAAAAACTTTAGCAGTACACGTATGCGAACAAAAAAGAAGGCATTTACAAAAAAATGAAAAAAGAGTCACGTTAGGATTCTATGCATTCCAGCGATTTTATACACTGAGTGCAGGCTCAAGGAAAGACAAAACATATGAAGAGTTTTGTAAAAGTCCTTATTATAATGCGTTTGTAAAGTTTGGCAGTTTTGTAAATAACGTTAGACCTTTATATCCAGAAAAGTATGTTGATCATGTAGTAACATCCGGTGTCAAACTCGATCATTGGTGTAGAGAAGAAATGTATGAAAAGTATGCTGTTGAACTTATACGTAAGGAAGGTGTTGAAACAGCACTAGAAAGAAGCATAATGACTATGATGGAATGGGCTGAAGAGAATCCGCCTGCACCGTGGAATCACTATTTTCAACACGTATCTTTAAATAGAGCAGTGTGGCATATTAAAGATGGTAAGATATCTCCTTGGTTGCTACTAAATTGTAAGAGTGGTAAACAGTTATTACAACAATTAAATGAAGAACAACTAAGTATAGTATATCATATAATGAATCCAGAACACTGGGCTATGAGATTTAATAGACAGCCAAAGGATGTGCAACTAGTCAAAGACGTTGCCAAAGAGAGTAACCTATAATGCCAGATATCGATATAGATTTTGCAGATAGAGATGTTATCTTAGATAAGATACAACATCGTGTTGCAAAATTAGATACAGGTAAAAAACACAATACAGGTGTATATGCTACTGAGATTCCCCATAACCCAATAGACAATTTATCAACAATAGAACACAAGACTGCCGAAGAACGCGGCTATTTTAAATTAGATTTTCTAAATGTTTCAATTTATAAAGATATCAAGAACGAACATCATCTCACAGAACTAATCAATAAGGAGCCATTATGGGATCTTCTCGAGCACGACGACTTTTCAAAAAACGTCTTTCATCTCAACAATCACAACGACGTATTGCGCACTTTGCGTCCAAGAAACGTGGAGCAGCTGGCAGCAGTATTAGCGATAATACGCCCAGCGAAGAGGCATTTACTCAACGAGACTTGGGAAACAATAATGAAGGAAGTATGGATTAAACCTACTGACGGTTCCTACTACTTTAAAAAAGCTCATGCTATATCATATGCTATGGCTTGTGTAGTACATATGAATTTGTTAGTAGAACAATTAAATGCCCAATCTGATTAAACCTCCACCGTCAATGACAATTGACTGGCCGGGCAAGAAGAATAGAAAATACTTTCTTCGTCACCTAATCGAAACTAATAATTATTCTAGTATGATAGAAGTAGGTGTGCGTGACGGGCGTACTACTTTTTATCTACTAGATAAAATTCCTAACCTTACAATTTATGGTGTGGACTTAAACATAAATTTATTCTATAATAATACTGTAAAAGAAAAATACGGTGACAGGTTAGTTCCTATACAGGGCAACAGTTCCAAAGTTGCCCACTTTTGTCCAAAGGCCGATTTAATCTTTATAGATGGTGATCATTCTTACCAAGGCTGTAAAAACGATATCTTAGCATATCAATCTAAAGTAAAACCAAATGGAATATTCAGCGGACACGATTACGATTTTGTTGGTGTTAATCAAGCAGTAAATGAACTTGTAGACTTAATAGATATTGGACCTAACAATGTTTGGTATAGAAAAAGATGATAGTTTGCATTTGCGCTAATATTACTGATCGCACAATACGAGAAATGTTAGAGTATACCGATTTAGATAGTATTAAACGTATAACTGGTGCTTGCCAGCAATGCTGTACTTGTTGCGAGACATTAAAACAAATAAATGAGGAAGTTAAATCACTTAGTCTTTCTAACCAGTTGAACTGATTTACGTTTAATACGTTTAATAGAAAGATTATTTAGATTAACTGCTGGACCTAGTTTTACATGAACGTCTTTCGAATTCATAGTTTGAATTGAATATCTAAAATGCTCCATTTCCTTTCGCAAAAAGATACTAATAGGTATTAATCTATTAGATTCCATCCACCATATTTCTCCTAGCTCAATAAATTTACGTTTGTCCTCAACTGTACGTAAACGATCAAACATATACATAGACGTTACCTGAGCGTCCTGATTTATGATGATGCCGGTGTATTCTGCGTCACCATATGACACAACACTAACGAATGGAAAATTTTCTTGTATATCTTTTAATAACATTCAAATAAATACTTATATGCAACTTGTACCTAGATATTTAGTCAATAACAGAATAGAGATTATCTCTAATGAAGCAGGATTCGTAACGGAGTATAGACCAGTGTACCAAAGACAACTAAAAGTATATAGAGGAATAGATAACAATATCCAATTCCGATTATTAAACGCAGATCAAAAACCAATAAATTCAAATTTGTATACACCCAAGTTTGTAGCTTTTGATGAAAAAAATAACATGATTATCGAAAGAGACGGTGTTGTGCAAGATGATGGGTCTAGCCAAACACGGGGCTTGTTTACTATAACCATTACAGAAAATGATTTACTAAATGTTCCACAACAGTACATATCATACAATGTATATTTGGTAGACAGTAATAGCGACAAAGTATTAACATATACAGACAGCCATTTCCACAATAACGGTACAATTTATATTGACAGCGGTATGTTCCCAGGACCTCGTGACACATACTCACTTACAACTTTTGTACAATCACAATCAGATAGCGGCATATGGTATAGTGAATCACTTGACGCTGAGCCTGGCATAAATGGTAACGAGGCGTTACACACAGCAGTTGTATACACTGATGCATTTGAAGGTGATGTCATAGTACAAGCAACACTAGATAACCAAGTAACAGGTGCTACAGTGTGGGCTGATGTAGGAACACTTACACTTACTGGATCTGAAACAGAACCCACACCAATTAACTTCAACGGTGTATTTAATCATTTACGATTTAAAGCAGACGCTAACCCAGCAGACAAAATTACAAAAATACTGGTTCGTAATTAATGCTGTTAACACCCTTGCCTAAGCCTCAATTTCATTCGAAATTATTTTTTGATTACAAACAAAAAAACGAACATTTAGGATTAGCTAAGTTAAACAAAGGTGATCTATACTTTGATACTGTTCATGAGATGGAAGACGATATTAAAAACTTTTTTCTTAGCGGAATAGATAATCCACCTGATTGGAGTTACCTATATAAAAATTACACAGTATCATCTAAAGAGTACAATCATTATAGATTAAGTATAGAAAACTATTGTAAACTTGTCTGGCTTGCTACTGATTACGTTAACGAAGGAGGCCTAAAAGATCCAATCGGTGTACACTATGACCCTGAAGTTAAAAAATGGAGGATACATCCTGGAGGCTCTAGACAAAAAATATTACACTTATTTGCAAAAAGTATAATTGACACTATTGCATTTAACACTTCAGGTAAAGAAATATCATTTGATAAAATCTTTAACAGCTGGTATGATGTACTAGAGCAGTATGGTCCCGAACAGATACACATAAGAGTTGTAGCAGATCATGCTACTTTAATACCACATATACATTTTAGCTCTGGTGCTAACATATTAGATCATGTTAAAAAAACTTATAATCAAGTTGTACAATTTTATAAAACCACTAGAATAAAAACAAATTTTCCTATTAGCGAGTACCAATATAAACAACCTAAAAAATATAAAACAATTATTAATATTACCCTTGACAATCCTTTAGACCTAAATCAACAAATAATTGCATTTTGTTTAGCCCCTACCTTCGGAACATATCACGGGCACGGAGTACATATTGAAACAATTACCTAATCTAGAAAGAGCAGTTGTTGAAGTGTTCGGCGGCTGTAATTACAAATGTCAAATGTGTCCGCAAACTACAGGACGAGGCAAAGAGTGGACTCGTAAGATGCCATTGGATATGTTTGTTGATATATTAGATCAATTACCGGGTAATCCTGTAATTAATTTAGAAGGCAGTGGTGAGCCTACAATGGCCAAAGACCTTCCTTTATATATTGAAGAATGTACTAAGAGAGGCTTTCCGAGTTTTATGTATAGCAACGGAAGTTTCTTTAGCGGACACTTCATGCAAGACTGCGTAGATGCAGGATTAAGTTTTGCAAGATTTAGTTGTATCGGATACAACAAAGAAAAATACAAAGAGTGGATGGCTGTTGATAATTTTGATCTGTTAAAGACAAATATAATAAAAGCAAAGGAATATATCAATTCAGTAAAAAGTTCTTGTGTTCTGTCAAGTTATCATTTAATATTAGATAACACACAAGTTGAATACGAAGTAGATCAATATAGAAATAACTTTATAGGCCCTACTAGCACAATAGGATATATTTGGAAAATGCATAATTGGAGTGGAAATTACACACCGGCTTACGAAAGAGATCCTAATACTAGAAAAACTTGTGGCAGGCCGTTTGCTCCAGAAATTACAATACGTAGTGGCGGTATAGGAGGACTCAAAGGAGCAGTGACACCTTGTTGTCAAACTATGGGACCACCTAACGAAAGCAAAAGTGTATTAGGACATACTGAGACAGAATCACTTGAAGAAATTTGGTTTGGTGATAAGTACGAGCAGCTAAGGAGCGCACATAGATCAAAGGACTTTGACAGTATTGAATATTGCAAGAACTGTGACTTCTTATACGATGATCCGGAAGTCCTTGTTTGGTCTAATGATAAAACAGCAACGCCCTATCATATGTTAGGCACAAATTTTAGTTTAAACGATTATTCACAATAGGAAACATTTTGAAAACACTTTGGAGAGTTTGGGCAAAAGCCCTAGGCGAAAAAGCTGCTGAGGATGACACAGAAGCGGATATGGTTGCACTAGTTCGCACACTAATAGTAGGTGTAAACTTTATTACGTGCTTCTTTATAATGGCAAACACCATACGTCACTGGTAATTTTTTTGTTGACAAATTGCAATATCTCAGGTATAATATTACTATGAGTGCTGTTTCTGACACAATTATGATTTACTTGCCGCCTAAGAGGAAAACAACCCCTAGTGGTTGGACTTCTTTTAATGCACCCTGTTGTCATCATAATGGTACTTCAAAAGACACTAGACAACGCGGCGGCCTAATAAGCAATCCAGACGGCGGTATAAGTTATCATTGTTTTAACTGCGGCTTCAAAGCGTCCTGGCAACCGGGCAGGAACTTCTCACATAAACTGCGTAAACTCCTACAATGGATGGGAGCACCTGATGATGTAATCAACAAGGTAGCACTAGATGTTATGAGAGAGAATGAAGGTGTTGAGGCCAAAACACAAATAGCCCAAATGCCTACATTCAACACTGTTCCGTTGCCAGATGATGCAATTAAAATTGCTGATATTACAGATTTCAACAAATATAGTTTGCCTATATTAGAGTATATGGCATCACGTGGATTAAATGTAGATGATACAGACTATTACTGGAGCCCCAGCTTAGGATATCGTGATAGGTTGATTATACCCTTTTACTTTGAAGGTAAGGTAGTAGGTTGGACAGGCCGTAGTGTGGTACCGGACAAAAAGCCCAAGTACTTGACTGAAGTACAACCTGGCTTTGTATACGGTCTTGACGAACAACATTATTCTAAATTGTTTGCTATAGTATGTGAAGGACAACTAGATGCAATACACATAGAAGGCTGCGCATTGGGTGGATCAGAAATATCTGATCAACAGGCACTGTTGTTAAATAGATTACAGAAAGAAATTATTATTGTGCCTGATAGAGATAAAGCAGGACAAAAATTAATTGAACGTGCAATAGAATTAGGATGGTCAGTTAGTATGCCTAATTGGTCGCAAGATATAACTGACATTGGTGATGCTGTACAACGGTATGGCAGACTATATACACTACACAGTATTGCTGTTAGTGCAGAGTCGTCACCGTTAAAGATTAGATTGAGAGGTAAAAAATGGTTCGAGTAAAAAACTTTTTAAAAAAATTATGGAAAAAGATTATGGATATAATTAAATATCCCTATATCAAATGGAAAGAGAATCGCGAAATTAAAAAACGCATTGCTGAAATTAGAAAAAAGGATCCTTTCATTTACAAATGATTACTTGGGGAATAAGTGCAAACAGTCACGATGCTGCTCTTGCAGTGTTTAATAAAAACGATCTACAGTTTGCTAGTCATAGCGAGCGTTATAGTGGCATAAAAAATGATCCGGATTTAAATAAAAAAATTATAGACGATGCTTTAGAGTACGGGGAACCAGACGAAATTGTTTGGTATGAAAATCCGTACAAAAAATCTTTAAGGCAACTTTATGCAGGACAAGGATTAACTTGGAATGAAAACAATATTAAAAAATATCTACAAGGCTACGGACTATCTTCTCCAATTAAGTATAGTTCTCATCATGGGAGTCATGCTGCCGCCGGTTATTATACTAGTGGGCTTATGGACGCTTCGATCATATGTATTGATTCGATTGGAGAATTTGAGACGCTAACTATTTGGCAAGGTATAGGCCAAAATATAATTAAATTATTTTCGCAGAGATACCCCCACAGTTTAGGATTATGGTATAGTGCTATGACACAACGTATAGGACTAAAACCCAATGAAGATGAATACATTTTAATGGGCATGGCAGCATATGGCGACCCTATGAGATTGTTCACTGATATATTAGACGACTTCTTCGAAACCCAGGGTGTTAGCTCTCCCAAAATAAAGTTTAAACAAAATTTACACAGAGGTTGTAAATCGTGGAGACAAGATTTACAATCTGAACAAGACCTGTTTGACATTGCCGCAGGGACACAAGCAGTATATGAATACATCT
>Ga0222719_10000406_pt1 | contig 42812 bp, 41 predicted proteins | sample C33_34DmetaG_FD_165039 | JGI IMG/M metagenome (GOLD analysis project Ga0222719, IMG submission 165039) | Estuarine water microbial communities from San Francisco Bay, California, United States - C33_34D | ecosystem: Environmental > Aquatic > Marine > Unclassified | place: USA: California... | reverse complement strand
ATCCGCGATTTGATCTCGGATGGGGGAAGATTGCTGTCGATCAAACGCGCCCGTGATCTGTAGGCAATTTAGCCCGGCATTTTATGATCCAATTTTATCTGTAAAAAAACTGATTTTCCGGTAAATCATTTATCTTTGACGCTTGACAGCAACGTTTTAGCGTATTAAACCGCTATCACATTGTAACGGGACTACAAAAGAGGTAAATGGCCTTTGAAACGTGACCAGATAGACACAACGCATGAAGACGATCTTTTCGACGCCATTCTGGCGTTGGACAGCCCAAGCGAGGCGCGCAATTTCTTTTATGATCTTTGCACGCCGGCCGAGCTTGAGGGGCTGGTTGACCGTTGGCGCGTTGCGCAAATGCTGGTGAAAAAAGTGCCGTACCGCAAAATTGCCGAAGAAACCAATGTCAGCACGGCAACCATCGTTCGCGTTGCACGGTTTTTGAATAATGGATTTGATGGCTATAAAACAATCATGCAAAGACAGGGTAAGTTATGAGTGAAGAAAAGCGGCTTAAAATAGCCATCCAGAAATCTGGCAGGCTTGCCGATATGTCGATTCAATTGTTGGAAAAATGCGGCATTTCGCTGGCGAAAAGCCGTGATCAGCTTTTATGTCGTGCACAAAATTTCCCGCTTGATATCTTTTTGGTTCGTGATGACGATATTCCGGCTTTTCTGGCAACGGATGTTTGCCAGCTTGGCATTCTTGGCCAGAACGGCCTTCTTGAAAAACAGGCACTTGGCAATGGCAAATTTGCCGGGCTTCGCCAGCTATTACCGCTTGGCTATGGCAGATGCCGCCTATCGATCGCCGTACCGCATGATTTTGATTATCAATCAATCGACTCGTTAAATGGCAAGGTCATCGCAACATCTTACAAAGGCTTGCTGGCACAATATCTTGCTGATCGCAAAATTGATGCTGATATCGTCACGATGGAAGGCGCGGTCGAGGTTGCGCCAAGAACACATCTTGCTGATGTGATTTGCGATCTTGTCTCGACTGGCAGCACGCTTGTGTCAAACGGGCTTGTGGAAAAAGATATTATTTTGCAATCACAGGCGGTTCTGGTTACCAACCAGATTGATGATCCTGAAATTGCCGCTTTGGCGGAAAAGGTGACATCACGCATCAAAGCGGTTTTGCGCGCTGAAAACAGCCGCTATATCATGCTGAACAGCCCAATTGATAGTCTGGAGGCAATCAAGGCCGTTTTGCCCGGTTCGCAATCACCAACCGTTATGCCGCTTCAGGGGCGTGATGATATGGTTGCCGTTCATGCGGTTTGCGAAGAAGGCGTATTTTGGGACACGATGGAAGATCTGAAAGCCAACGGTGCCAATTCAATTCTTGTTGTTCCCATCGAAAAAATGCTGGATTAAAGCCATGGCTTCATCTTCATCATCTGACATGACAGCGATCTGTCAACGTGCGCGCCCTGAAATTCTGGCAATGGCGGGTTATGTTTCGGCGCGGTCGCTACAGTTACCCGGCAGTGAGACAGTTTTTCTAGACGCCAATGAATGCGCCTTTGAGCCTTTTGTTGGTGCCAGTGGTTTGTCGCGCTATCCAGCCCAGCAGCCAGCCCAGCTTGTCGATGCTTTTTGTCGCTGGCTTGATGTGTCATCGCGTAATCTAACAATCACCCGCGGCGCGGATGAGGCGATTGATTGCCTGATGCGCGCCTTTTGCATTCCGGCGGTTGATAATGTGGTCATTTGCCCGCCAACATTCGCCATGTATGCGCAATCGGCCATGTTGCAAGGGGTGGCGGTGCGTTCGGCAATGCTGGACAGCAATTTCGGGCTGGATCTTGCCGCCATTGAAAAAGCGGTTGATGCAAATACCAAAATGATTTTTGTCTGTTCGCCGAACAATCCAACAGCCAATATTATGGATGCTGGCGCGATTCAAAAGCTATGCGAAACCTATGCTGATACCGCACTTATCATTGTTGATGAGACCTATATCGAATTTAGCGATCAACCAAGTTCGATCGCCAAGCTTGATCAATTTGCCAATCTGGTGGTTTTGCGGACATTGTCTAAATCACATGCCGCGGCGGGCTTGCGATGCGGGGCGGCGGTGGCACGCGGTGACGTGACCAGCCTTTTGCAAAAAGTCTTGGCACCTTATCCGCTGGCAGCGCCCGTTATGCAGGCAGCCCTGACCATTCTCAAACCGGAAAATACGGCCAAACTTGCTGAAAAACGCGCCGATATCGTGACGCGCCGCAATGGCTATGCCAAAGAATTTGCCAAACTTGACGATGTTCAATCGGTTCTGCCATCAGATGCCAATTACCTGCTTTTGCTGGTTCGTGATGCCGCAGACCTATGCGAAAAAGCTCGAAAATCAGGCATTATCCTTCGTGATCAATCACATCAACCCGGGCTTGAAAATGCGGTTCGAATTGCCATTGGCAGTGCCGAGGAGATGCAGCAATTGCTGGCGGTGCTGGCGGGAGAAAACCCACCCGCGCTTCCAGCTCAACGCCGCTTTAGCGTGACGCGCAAGACCAGCGAAACTGCCATTTCAGTTACCGTTAATCTTGATAAAACAGCGCCGGTTAAAATCAATACAGGTGTTGGCTTTTATGATCACATGCTGGATCAGATTGCCAAACATGGCGGTTTTTCACTTGAGCTTGAATGTGATGGTGATCTGCATATTGATCCGCATCATTCGGTTGAGGATTGCGCGATTGCGCTTGGACAGGCTATTCGCGGTGCGCTTGGCGACAAACGCGGCATTGGCCGCTATGGATTTTTCCTGCCAATGGATGAATCACTGGTTCAGGTGGCGCTCGATTTTGGTGGTCGGTTTTACCTCGATTTCAAGGCTGATTTCCCCGAAAGCCATGTTGGTGATTTGCCATGCGATATGGTGCCGCATGTGTTTTATTCGCTTGCCGAACATATGCAGGCCAATCTTCACATCGCGGTAACGGGTGAAAATACGCATCACATGGTCGAGGCTTGTTTCAAGGGATTTGGCCGCGCCTTGCGTCAAGCCATTCGGATTGAGGGCACTGAAATGCCAAGCACAAAGGGAACGCTATGATCGCCATTATTGATAGCGGCGGTGCCAATATAGCCTCGGTTCAATTTGCCTTGGAACGGCTTGGCGCGGAGTCGGTTTTGACCAAAGATGTCAAAATAATTCAATCTGCCGACAAAGTTTTGCTTCCGGGGGTTGGTGCCGCACCGATCGCCATGCAAAACCTGGCTGAATATGAGCTGATTGACTGTATCCGCGGTCTGACCCAGCCAGTGATGGGTATTTGCCTTGGGATGCAGCTATTATTTGCAGTTTCGCCCGAGGGCAATACCCCGCTTTTAGGCATTTTTGATGCTGATTGCGAAACCTTTACCCCCGCGCAAGGCCGGTCAGTGCCGCATATGGGTTGGAACCGGCTGTCAAAACAGCAAGACCACCCTTTACTGGCTGGGGTTGACGAGGGGGCGCATGTCTATTTTGTGCATAGCTATTTTGCTCCGGTAACAGCACAAACAATCGCCGCAACAAACTATGGTGATGATTTCACCGCGATTGTTGCCGAAAATAATTTTATGGGCTGCCAGTTTCACCCCGAAAAATCGGGGCTGGTTGGTGCGCAAATTCTGCGTAATTTTCTGGAGATGCCATCATGATCATTTATCCGGCGATTGACCTTATTGGTGGTGCCGTTGTGCGGTTGCATAAAGGTGATTTTGACCAATTGACGACATATGGCGATAATCCAGTTTCGGTCGCGCAATCCTATGCTGATGCCGGCGCAACATGGCTTCATCTGGTTGATCTTGATGGTGCCAAAAACCCGGATAACCGCCAGATTGATCTGATTGCCAAGATCATCAGCAGCACTGGCCTAAAGGTTCAAACAGGCGGCGGTATTCGCTCATTTGCCGATGTTCAGGCCTTGGTTGATGCTGGCGCAAGCCGGATTGTCATTGGCAGTCTTGCAGTTCGTGATCCGGAAATAACCAAAACAATTTTCAAAGCCTTTGGACCAGAAAAAATCTGTCTTGCGGCTGATGTGATCTGGCAGAATGACGGATTTTATATTGCGGTTTCTGGATGGCAGGAAGCAAGCAGCCTGTCACTTTTCGATTTTATCGAAACCTATCAGCAAGATGGGCTTTTGCACGCGCTTTGTACCGATATCGACCGCGACGGCACCTTAACCGGCTGTAACCGTGATCTGTATCAAGAGGTAAAACAGACATATCCGAAACTGCAATTGCAAGCCTCTGGCGGGGTTAGCATGCTTTCCGATCTTGACGGATTGACCGCCGATGGCGTGATCATTGGCAAAGCATTATATGAGGGGCGCTTTACCGTTGCACAGGCGTTGGAGGCGGTGGCATGCTAACCAAACGGATTATTGCCTGTCTTGATGTTAAAGATGGCCGTGTTGTTAAAGGCGTTCAATTTCGCAACCATGTCGATATGGGCGATATTCTTGAGCTTAGCCAGCGTTATGCCGATGAAGGCGTTGACGAGCTGGTTTTTTATGACATTACCGCCAGCAGTGATGGCCGTGTTGTCGATAAAAGCTGGGTTAATCAGATTGCACGCCGGATTAATATTCCATTTTGCGTTGCTGGCGGCATTCGCACCATTGCTGATGCCAAGGCAATTTTGAATGATGGCGCGGATAAAATTTCGGTGAATTCACCTGCTTTGGAACGACCTGAATTTATTTCCGAACTTGCCGCGACATTCGGCACCCAATGTGTTGTTGCCGGCATTGATAGCCGCCGTGAAGGCGATAAATTGCAGGTTTATCAATATACTGGCGATGAAACCAAAACCATTAAATCAAAGCGCGACACGGTGTCTTGGGCGCGTGAAGTCACCCGTCTTGGTGCTGGTGAAATCGTGCTGAACTGCATGAATAATGATGGCGTTCGCCAAGGCTATGATATCGACCAACTTGCTGCGGTTCGGGCGGCTGTCACGGTGCCAGTCATCGCATCAGGCGGGGCAGGCGATTATGTGCATTTTGCCGATTTATTCCGGCAAAGTGAAATTGATGGTGCCTTGGCAGCATCGGTGTTTCACAGCGGAAAAATTCCAATCCCGACATTAAAAGCCTATCTGAAATCTGAATCAATCGAAGTGCGAGTTTAGCCATGCCAGATATCAATCTTGATAAAATTGACTGGGATAAAGGCGACGGGTTAGTGCCTGCCATCGTTCAAAACAGTGATAACGGCCAGATTCTGATGCTTGCCTATATGGATCGTGCAGCCTTGGCGCAAACGATCAGCAGCAAAAAAGTGACCTTTTTCAGCCGGTCGAAAAACCGGCTTTGGACCAAAGGCGAAACATCAGGCAATTGGCTTGATTACATTAGCGGCGAAATGGATTGCGACGCTGACACGATTTTGATCCAAGCCCGCCCGCAAGGCCCATCTTGCCATACGGGCAGCGTGACCTGCTTTAATGATCAGACGCCAAGCAATATCGGCTTTCTTGATCATCTCGGCAGGCTGATTGCCGAACGCCACAAAACCATGCCCAAAGGCAGCTATACAACAAGCCTGTTTACCGAAGGCAAGGCACGCATCGCGCAAAAGGTTGGCGAAGAGGGGGTCGAGTTGGCCTTGGCACGAATGAAGGATGACAGCGCGGAAATGGCGAATGAAGCCGCCGATTTGCTGTTTCACATGATGGTTCTTCTTGAAGATGCCGGACTAAGCCTGGCCGATGCCATCAGCGTTCTGCAAGACCGCCATAAATAGCGGCGCATATCGCCATAGGCATAAAACAAAAAGCCATAGCACCCATTTTTTGGGCATCAACCTGTGCGATCAGATGCTTGGTCAGATGCTGCCTAAAGGCCGAAATAGGCCCAAATCCCAAACGCTGCTGCAGCGATGAACGCTGTTTTAACGGGAAATTTTACGCCTTGTTTGCGGGAATGGCTGTGTGAAATCGCATTTGTTACTAAAAAATCCATTACTTGGCCTTTTTTTTATGAGGGCTAGTGACCGACCTCAGTTTCAAGTGAATATAGCTAATCACATTATCTCACGAACAACTAATATAATCGTCGCTTCAATCGTCGATTTTGGTTTTGGGCTTAAGAAAAATGATATGCAAAGATACCTACGCCAAAGGCGCGATGGCAATCAGATGTGATGAGAGGAATGGCTCCCCGGGACGGATTCGAACCGCCGGCCAAGCGATTAACAGTCGCTTGCTCTACCGCTGAGCTACCGGGGAATAGTGCCTTGCCAAGCGTTATACAGAACAAAAATTGATATGCAAGCCCGTTTTCGAGCAAAATCACTCATTGCCGGCGAAAATGAAAATCCAGCTTGTAAAACTGGCCTTACGCGTGGGTATTAACGATCAAGAGCCCTAAGAGCCTTGGCAAGCCGCCCAATATCATCATCATCAAGCGTTGTTGCGCGAAGCGTTTGAATCTCAGTCAAAGGGCGCGACGCGCTTGATCGTGCATAAGCGGGGTCATAATGCGTTTCCAGCAGATTGTGAACAAAGCCGCGCCAGTCACCTGCCTTGATTGTCGATTCCCATAGATCAAATGTGGCGGTGCTGTAACGCTGGCGAAGCCCTTGCAGCAATTTGATAAGATGTTCAGGCTGTTCGATGATATGGCGATAATCACGCTGCAAAAAAGCAATGCGGGCGTCAATTGGGGCGGTCAGGCTCACGCGGCTTGCCTGTCGCATTGATGCCCACAGTGCCGAGGGAACATGGATTTGCCCGATTTTATTGCTTTCTGCCTCGATAAAGATCGGGCGGTCAGGGCTGAAATTCTGCAAAGCGGCGCATAGCCGCGATTCAAACAAACGCTGGGCGGGTTGGGGTGATCCGGGTTCACTGCCAAGAAGCGAGCCTCGATGGTTTGCCAGACCTTCAAGATCAAGCACCTGAAGCCCGTTTTCCGCCGCCGCACGCAAAATATGGGTCTTTGCCGTACCGGTTGGCCCGGATAAGACGATCAGTCGAAATGTGGCAGGCAGATGATCAAGATCATCGAGAACTGCCTTTCGATAGGATTTGTACCCGCCTTCAATCACGGCGCTATGCCAACCGATATCGCTAAATATCTTTGCCATTGCGCCGCTTCGCTGGCCGCCACGCCAGCAATAGATCAGCGGCCGCCAATCGCGATCTTTTTTGGCGAGATCAGTTTGAAGATGACCAGCTATATTCTGCGCCACCAACGCCGCGCCTGACCTTTTTGCCTCAAACGGATTGATTTGCTTATAGATCGTGCCAATTTCGGCGCGCTGCGCATCATCTAAAACCGGCAAATTGATTGCCCCCGGCATATGGTCATCCAGAAATTCGGATGGCGAGCGCACATCAATAATGCTGTCAAATCCGGTTTTCTTGAGCAAAGCAAAATCGGGCGCAATGCGGGTGATTGGTGCCGTCATTTGCTGCGCCGTCCAGTGGCATTAATGGCCGTGTAAATTGCCATTTTTGGTAAATTTGCTGTCATCATGATGTCTTTACATATTTTCGGCTAGATGAACACCGGCATTGGTAAAATCAAGCGTGCCAATGATTGCTGCCATCTGCCCATCTTTATGCATATTTGCAATAACCCGTTTGGCGACATCTCGCGGGAATACACCAAGCAAGCCGCCACTCGTTTGCGGGTCAAACAGCGTTTCAATATGCGCATCAAATTGCGCGTCAGAATTACCTCTCAACCCGCTTGCATCAATTTGCACGGCAGCGCGGTTCTGATCATGCAGGCTTGACCTTATGCCCGACGACAACAGCGCCAAAACGCCATCAAGCAATGGCAGTGATGAAAGATCAAGGCGGCAACCGCTAGCCCCAAGGCGAAGGCTTAAATTCTGCGCATGCCGCGCCAAACCGAAACCGGTAATATCGGTGGCACCCAAAACGCCTTTTTTCAAAAAATGCATTGCCGCTTGCTGGTTTGATACCGCCATCTGCCGGATCGCGCCATCGACCCATTGCGCTTTGGCAATAAGCTGCATATGGCCTGCCATGATCACGCCGGTACCAAGCGGTTTGGTGAGAACAAGAACAAGATCATCGCCGGAACCAGCAGTAACAGACGCGGCTGGTCGCTTTTTCTTAACATGACCGGTGACCGAAAACCCAACCGATAGGGCGCCGCCTTCGCTTGTATGGCCGCCAGTGAGCTTTACACCGGCCTCGCTAAGCGCAAATAGCCCGCCAGCGAGAATCTGCGTTAATTGGTTGGTCTGGATTGATAGATTAGCCTCGGGAAGATTGACAATGGCCAAGGCTGTTGTGGGGGTGGCTAGGGCAGCGTAAAGATCGCTTAACGCATGAACCGCGGCAATGCGGCCAAGCATAAAGGGATCTGAAACAATTTCAGATAGAACATCGACTGATTGAACGAGTTGATATCCGGCTGGTGGCGACGCCATGATCGCCGCGTCAGTTTCAATACCCGCCTCAGGCATTAAGGCAGGGTCAGCCCCATTTGATACAGCTAGACCAACCGCATCTTCAAGCGCATTTGCCAAAACGTTATGGCTGGCCTTGGCGGCGCAACCAAGACAGCGCATTGTTGCAAAAACAGGATCGCGGTGACCCTGAGATGAGTTATCATTAAGACCCGAATCAAGATGGGCATCAAGACCGGCAAAAGGCTGGGGCGCTGGCGGGGTTGGCATGGTCAATTGCTGATATTTCGCCATGAACCGGCGATCAATCCAGTATTTCAGGGCTAAAAAACAATCAGCCTTAACACCAAATTGCCCCCAAGACCCGATGGCTCCATTATCTGCCGTGCCAATAATCGCAAGATAGCGCCTTTGTGCCGACCAGCGTTTTAACGCATGACCATGCAGATATTTGCGAAGGTTTTTGGCCAGAACAGGCCCGGCGCGAACCGCAAAGACACCCGCTCTTGGCCGCGGGCTGCTGCTGATTGTGGCAACATCGCCGGCGGCAAAAATATTGGCATGGCTTTTTGATTGAAGCGTTGGGTGAACGGCGATAAACCCGCTATCATCAAGTGCAAGGCCGGTTGTGCTTAGCCAGCGCGGTGGGCGCACGGCCGAAACCAGAAAACAAGCGTCAAACGCTTCACTACTATTGTCACCAAACCGGATCATGCCAGCGTCAATCTTATCAACGGCGCGGCCAAGCTGAAGCTTGATGCCGGCATCAAGAAGCGCAGCAAACATCAAATGACTTGCACGCCGAGCCATTTGCGGCATCAGCCTTGTTGACCGGCTATAGAGCGTCATTTCCGGTGACGCTCCATGATCGCGCCAGCGTTTGTTGAGCGCCAAGGCCAATTCGCATCCCGCCGCACCGCCGCCAATAACGGCAAGCTTTTTTGGCAAGCCAGCGGCAAGAAGATCATCAAAGGCCTGTTGAAATTCGGCGATTGGTTTAACCGGAATCACATGATCAGCCGCGCCTTTAATAGCGCCAAGGTCGGGTTGGCCACCAATATTGATCGACAAGATATCGAAATGCAGCGGTGGCCGATCGTCAAACAGCAATTTTTGCCCATCAGCATCAATGCCGGTACAAGCCGCAACAATCAGACGCGCCCCTGAAAATTGGGCGAGATGCGCCAAATCAATATGAAGATCATCATCATCCCACACGCCTTCAATATAGGCGGGAAGCATACCGGAATAGGGGGTGCGAATATTCGCGGTGACAATCGTGAGGCGCAATCCGGGAACCGGATTCATCGCAAAGCTTTTGATTGCCGCAATTTGGGCATGGCCACCACCAAGAAAAACCAGATCGGCCAGAATTGGAGGTTCGCGTTTCATCAGCAATTTACTTTTGACCCGATGGGGCACGCTTGTTGTTTGCCGTTATTGATCGCCATATTGGCCAAGTTTCCCTTTGAAAAAGGCAGCCGCATTCCCATCAGCCTTGGTAATTGACATAACCTCACCAACAAAAATCGTATGATCACCACCATCATATTCGGCCCATGGCCGACATTCCAGACTGGCAAGTGAATTGGCCAAAAGTGGCTGTCCATAGGTGCCAAAATGCCAATCACATTTGGTAAAACGATCATTTTCAGCTGCGGCAAATGTCTGGCAGATGCCAAGCTGCTCAGCCGCCATAATATTAACCGCAAACCCTCGGCAGCTTTGAAACAATGATAATTTATCATTCCGGTTATCAAGTGACCACAAAATCAATGGCGGCGACAAAGATACCGAATTAAAGGAATTTACCGTCAAACCATAAGGAATGTTATCAGGGCCGGTAACGGTTACAATGGTAACGCCGGTCAGATATTGGCCCATGACAGCACGCAAGGCAGCGCTTGCAACAGGTTGGTCATCAGAGATGGCAGAATTTGTCATGAAGGCCTCGAAAAAGAAAATGATCAATTGATCTTGTCTATGCTGGTAATTCCAAAACATCAGAATCCAAGCACAGCCTAATTACTCTAGTTCTTTTTAGGTCTAGCACGGTCGGGCTAGCGCCGTCATCACGGCTTGTGAAAGATTTTTACGATTGTCTTTATTTGGCGTTCCGACACCACTTCGGCAAGGATCACTGCGATAAAAATCAGGACACAACCAATAATCGCTATAAAAACAAGCCCTTCGCCAAGCACCCACCAGCCAAAAAAAGCGGCAAAGACCGATTCAAGTGATAGAATCAACGCGGCTGCCGGTGCCGTTGTGTGGCGCTGCGCCACAAGTTGAATGGTAAACCCAAGCCCCACCGCGACAATGCCGGCAAAGGCCAGCTGGGGTAGCATCGGCACAAAATCACCCGGCGACGGTGATTCAAGCGGCAGCATGATGATGCCCGCAATCACGGCTGTCACAATTGATTGTAACGCCGATAGCTGAAACGGGGCATTAATCTGCGTCATTATTTTTTGGATAAGCAAAATATGGGCTGCCCAGAAAAAGGCACCGCCAACAATCAATAGATCGCCAAATTGCGCTTCAAGACTTGATGTTCCCGACAGCAAAAAACTACCAAACAAGGAAATGACAACCGCTGGCCAAATATTTAGCGCAACATGACGGCGTAAAAACAAAGCTGCAATCAACGGTACTAACGGCACATATAGCGCGGTTAAAAATGCCGCATTGGCAACATTGGTGTAAACAAGCGCGGTTTGCTGAAGCCCGATCCCGCCAAACATAAAAACACCAAGCCCAACTGCCCCAAGGCATATTTGCCGGTTCTGGCGCATGGCGATGAACAGATTGACCTTTTTCATTTCAAAAATGGCAAGCGGTAATAATATCGCCGCGCCAATGACATAACGGCCAAAGGTAAATCCCATCGGCCCAATGGTTTCCATGCCGGTCTTTTGTGCAATGAAGGTCGCGCCCCAAAAAAGCGCAGCGCAACACATCAGAAAATTTGCCATTGCCCGTGACATCAGTTCTCCAGTCCACCCAAAAAGCGCAAGCAGCGTTGCAACAATCGCACCGATCGCCGGCTTTTACCGAATTGGCGTGCCGCAAGGGTGCCCAGCACATGCCGTAATAAGCAAATGGAAACGCGTTCACAAGATGTAATGATGGAGGCCCGGACCGGAATTGAACCGATGTACACGGTTTTGCAAACCGCTGCATAACCACTCTGCCACCGGGCCGCAAGAAGCTATTTGCCGGTGATATACGATGATTTTGATCAGGTCAACGATCTAAACCGACTGCGTCACGCAATTCCTCATAAAATTAGAAATCTCCCCGGATAACACCCGCATAGCCGCTTTTGGTGGGCCGGGGCAAGGGTTATGGTTTACCGCGATGGATAATCATCATTTATGCAGAGGCCCACAGATTGACAGTATTTGCGGTCATTATGTTGAGTGGGGCGGGCAGTCCTCTGACCCTGCGGTTACACTTGCCCACCGGTCTCAAATTGATGTTGGCAAGCATCGTGAATATTGTCAGCTTGAATAGCTGTCATTCTGGGATTATAAGAAACAAATAGCGCGGGCGATCACCAACAGAACGTCGCCGAAACCGCATGGCATATCAAAAAATATAAAGAGTTATCGAACATGAATCAGAGCCCGTTTGAAATTGCCCGCAAAATGATGGTGGATTGCCAGATTCGCCCGTCAAAAGTCACTGACCAGAATGTTCTTGATGCGTTTTTGACTGTGCCGCGCGAAGCTTTTGTTAGCAAGCATCAGCAAGCTGTTGCCTATATTGACGAAGATCTGCCACTGTCGAACGGGCGCAATCTGATGGAACCTATGGTTCTGGCACGGCTTGTTCAGGCGCTCGAAATTCGTGCTGGCGACAATGTTCTTGTTGTTGGCGCGGCCAGCGGCTATGGCAGCGCCATCATTGCGCATCTGGCCGGATCGGTCATTGCAGTCGAGACCCGCGCGCAAACCGTCGAAAAAGCCCAAGAAACCCTAGTTGCACATGGCATTGATAATGCTGCTGTCGTGAAATCGCGTCTTGTTGACGGTTACGCAGATGAGGGGCCTTATGACCAGATTTTGGTTGAAGGCGGCGTTGAAACCATGCCAAACTCACTACTGCAACAATTGGCGCCAAAGGGACGTTTGGCGGCGGTTTACCGGCCGCATGATGCGCCGATTGGCGTTGCCAGCTTATGGACACGGTCAGGAAATGGTTTCACCCGTAAAGCACTCTTTGATGCCTGCGTTCCAAATCTGGATGAATTTAACAAAAAACCAGAATTCACCTTTTAAGGGATTGGTAAAAACGAAATGTCTATGCTGAAAATTCACCGCACCGTCAAAGCAGCGGTTCTCATTGGATGCATCGGGATAACTTCATCACCAGCATTAGCCATATCGCTTGACGAGGCGCTGCGCGCCAGTTTGGAAAATTCTTCAGCGATTGCTGCGGCACGGCAAAGCTGGCTTGCAACGCGGGAAGCCATTGGCACAAACACATCAACCAATGATTTGACAGCGCGGTTAAACGCCACCGGTTCAGTTGGTCAAATCGACAGCAAGGCTGGTCAAGGCTTCACCAAATCGCAATATCTATCAACCGGCGTGACCTTGTCAAAAAACCTTTATGATGGTGGTCAGACCAAAGAAAAGACGCTGCTTGCCGAAATCAATCTTCAGCAAGCCTCAGCAATTTACGCCAAAACCGAGCAGGGCGTTATTCTTGGCACGATCGAAGCCTATCTAAATGTTTTGAAGGCAGGGCGTGAGGTCAAGCTGCATGCCCGTAATCTTACCCGCCTCGAAGCGCATGTAAATGCAGCCAAAATTAGGGTTGATGCAGGCGCGGCCACACCAACAAGGCTGGCTGAAGCCCGCGCCAGATATGCGCGCGCCCAGTCAGATTCAATTCTTGCCGAAACAAGATTGACCAATGCCGAAGACAGCTTTCGGTCACTGACGGGTAAAGATGCCCGCGATTTCATCGAACCGTCAATTACGGGTAATTTGCCGATTGATCTTCTTGATGCCGAAACAAAGGCTCGAGACAGCCATCCTGATATCTTGGCCGCAATTGCGGCGGAACGTGCTGCCGATCAGGCCTTCAACACATTACAAGCCGCGGTTCGCCCGACGTTGGCCTTTAGCCTTTCTGCCAATACAAAAACCGGAACCGGCACAACGCTTGACCGCGATGAAGTTGCCGCGCAACTGGTGTTTTCATCACCGCTCATATCAACCAATGCCACCAGGTCAACATCGCGCCGGATCGCCGCCAGTTTCGAACAGTCAAAATTGAACCGCACCGAGGTAACGCGGAAAACCGAAGTTGCCGCACGCGAAGCCTTTCGCAATTGGCAATCAACTGGCATTCGTGTTGATGCGGTCGCCAGCGAGATTGAGGCTTTTCGCCTTGTCGCCAAAGGGATTGCCAGCGAAGCGCAATTCGGTCAAAAGACCACGCTCGACCTGCTTGATGCCGAAAAAGATGTCAATGACGCCGAATTAAGTCTTGTTTCGGCTGAACATAACCAGCTTCTTGCCGCCTTTCGCCTAAAAGCCGCGATTGGCAGCCTGACCGCCGAACAGATGGGGCTTGGCGATGTTTTGGGGCAACTGTCCGATATGCCGCAAACACCATCGCCGTTCTATGACTCATTCCCATTTAGTCGCAAGCCGATCACCGACTAGATGGGCATTTTCAGTGGCCTATCCGGAATGATTGAAACCGTAAGGGTCAAAGCCGTACCGCATGATGCGTTGTCGTCTTCGCGCAAATTGATCCCGCTTGAAAATGTTGTATGGCGCTCGCCTGATCTATCATTTGCCGCAATGGATTCTTTGCCCCGTCACCGTCAAAACGGCGATAATGTTGGCAATCTTCCGGATATCATCGACCTTAGCGAAGTTGTGATGAACCCAAGCGCGGTGCCTTCTAAAGAGCATTGGCAAAATGCTGATCGGTCAGATCAGGCTGGGAAATCTGCCAAAACACCGGCATCGCCGCAACAATCACCGCAGCCAATGCCAAGCGGTGAAACCGGCCAATCAAGCCAAAATCAGCCATCTTCGCAATCGCATGATGACCTTAAATCCGGCCTTCGCCAGCGGCTTCATGCCCGAATTGATCACTGGCTTGACGAGAATATGGCTAATTTGGTTGAAGATGCGTTGCAAGCCACCCCACAAAGTCGTACAAAACCTGTCGATAAACCGGAATAAACGCGTCATCAGGCTTTGATGACAAAGGCCTTTTAACATGATGATTGTCGGGCAAGCCTGATATTTTGTCGTCCAACCACTGATAATGACCAATCTGGAACCATGACCGAGCCAACTTTAGCCAAAACCTACGATCCGAAATCCATTGAAGCAAACTGGTATGAAACATGGCTAGATAGTGGTCATTTCGCCTGTGCGCCTGATTCATCGGCAACGCCCTATACAATCATGATGCCGCCGCCAAATGTGACTGGCAGCCTGCATATGGGGCATGCGCTGACCTTCACTTTGCAAGATTTGCTGATCCGCTATCACCGTATGGCCGGGCGCGATGCCTTATGGCAGCCCGGAACCGATCATGCTGGCATTGCAACGCAAATGGTTGTTGAACGCCAACTTGCCGAAAAGAACATTAACCGCCGAGATTTGGGGCGGGAGGGTTTTGTTGAGAAAATCTGGGAATGGAAGGCTGAATCAGGCGGCATGATCCATAAACAGCTTCGCCGCCTCGGCGCCTCGGCTGACTGGCAGCGCGAACGATTTACCATGGATGACGGGCTGTCGGCGGCAGTGATCAAAACCTTTGTGCAAATGCATCGTGAAGGGCTGATTTATCGTGACAAGCGTTTGGTGAATTGGGATCCAAAGCTCATGACGGCCATTTCCGACCTTGAGGTTGAACAGATTGAACAAAAAAGTTCAATGTGGCACATTAGGTATCGTATTGAAGGCACTGAAAATGAATATATTTCTATTGCCACAACACGTCCCGAAACAATGCTTGGCGATGGCGCTGTTGCGGTTAATCCGGACGATGAACGCTATCAGCATCTGATTGGCAAAATGGCCATTCTGCCATTGTCAAACCGGCCAATCCCGATCATTGCTGATGAATATGCCAAAATGGATAAAGGCTCAGGCGCGGTAAAAATTACGCCAGCGCATGATTTCAATGATTTTGAGGTTGGCCGCCGGCATGATTTACCCTTGATCAATCTGATGACCGCCACCGCCGCGATGGAATCGATTCCAGAAATTCCAACAAAATATCAAGGGCTTGACCGGTATGATGCGCGGCGTCTGATTTTGGCAGATCTTGAGGCTGAGGGCATGTTGGTTCAAGAAGAAATTCTCGATAATGTGGTGCCGCATGGTGACCGTTCGGGCGTTGTGATCGAGCCATGGCTGATGGATCAATGGTATGTAAATGCCGAAAAGCTGGCGCAGCCAGCGATCAAAGCTGTTGAAGATGGCCGCACCAAATTTGTTCCGGAACGTTGGAACAAGACCTATTTTGAATGGATGCGTAATATCCAGCCTTGGTGTATCTCGCGCCAGCTTTGGTGGGGTCACCGGATTCCGGCATGGTATGGGCCAGATGGGCAGGTTTTTGTCGAGGCAAATGAAGATGATGCTTTGGCTTCGGCAGCCAAACATTATGGCAAGGCAGCCGAACTGACCCGTGATAATGATGTTTTGGACACATGGTTTTCAAGCGGTTTATGGCCGTTTTCAACGCTTGGCTGGCCAGATAACACGACTGAATTAAAACGCTATTATCCGGGCGATGTTCTTGTAACTGGTTTTGACATTATCTTTTTCTGGGTTGCCCGCATGATGATGATGGGCATGCATTTCATGGATGGCGAAGTGCCGTTCCGTGAGGTCTATATTCATGCGCTGGTTCGTGACGAAAAAGGCCAAAAAATGTCGAAATCCAAAGGCAATGTTCTCGATCCTTTGGAACTTATCGATCAATATGGCGCTGACTCTTTGCGGTTCACCTTGGCGGCGATGGCAGCGCAAGGCCGTGACATCAAAATGTCGACAACACGGCTTGAGGGCTATCGGAATTTTACCACCAAAATCTGGAATGCCTGTCGCTTTTTGCAGATGAATGGCTGTACCGGATCGGCGGCAATCGACCTGTCGAATGTAAAAGAGCCAATCAATAAATGGATCGTGTCTGAATATAGTGATGCAATTGAAAAAACCACCAAGGCGATCGAGCTTTACCGGTTTAACGAAGCTGCCGACGCGCTTTATCACTTTATCTGGAATTCCTATTGCAATTGGTATGTCGAGCTTATCAAACCAAGCCTGAACGATGATGATGCCGATGCCGCGGCTGAAACACGCGCCACTGCCAGCACCATTTTGGAAGGTACTTTGCGCTTGCTTCACCCGTTCATGCCGTTCCTGACTGAAGAACTGAACCGTGAAATCTTTGCAAGTGATGATCTGTTGATTGCCGCAAGCTGGCCCGAGCCGGTGACGGCAGATGAGGGAAGTGCGGTTATTGAATTGCGGTTCTTGATCCAGCTTATCACCGAAATCCGCTATATTCGCGCTGAAATGAATGTTCCTTTATCGGCCAAGCCGGTTTTGCATTTGCGCGGGACAAGCGATCTTCAGCAACGCGCGATCAACAACCAGCAGGCCGCCTTGTTACGGTTGGCGCGGCTTGATGGCATTGCCCCTGTCGACAGCTTTGCCAAAGGCAGCGCACGCGGCAGTGTTGATGGCATGGAAATTGGTCTTCCACTTGCCGATATTCTGGATTTGACCGCCGAAGCCGCGCGCCTCAATAAAGAAATTGGTGGTGTCACCGCCGAAATTGAAAAAATTTCAAGAAAGCTCGATAATCCGGGTTTTATTTCCAAAGCCCCCGAAGATGTTGTGGCTGAAAACCGCCGCCGTCTTGACGAGGAAAATACACGCCTAAATGGCCTAACCGCTGCCTTGAAACGGCTTGGTTAAGCCAAAGACAGCCATTTGATCGGGTCGTCTGCGATCCGTGACGTTAAAGGAGAGTTTAAAATGCCTGATAGCATCAAGCCAATTGATAAAAGCAATTTGCCAAGCCGCCATGTTTCGGTCGGTCCTGAAAAGGCACCACATCGGTCATATTACTATGCGATGGGCATGACCGAAGAAGAAATCAACCAGCCGCTCGTTGGCGTTGTTTCCACTTGGAATGAAGCCGCACCTTGCAACATTGCGCTTGCGCGTCAGGCACAGGCTGCCAAACGTGGTGTTCGCGAACATGCTGGCACCCCGCGCGAATTTACCACCATTACCGTTACCGATGGAATCGCCATGGGTCATGCAGGGATGAAATCATCGCTTGTCAGCCGTGAAGTGATCGCTGATTCGATTGAATTGACCGTTCGCGGCCATTGCTATGATGCTGTTGTTGGCCTTGCTGGCTGTGACAAATCACTTCCCGGTGTGATGATGGCGATGGCGCGGTTGAATGTACCGTCAGTCTTTATGTATGGCGGTTCAATCCTGCCAGGCCGGTTCAAAGATAAAGACGTCACCGTTCAGGATGTTTTTGAAGCTGTTGGCGCGCATGCTGCCGGCAATATGTCTGATGAAGATTTGCACGAGCTGGAATGCGTTGCCTGCCCAAGCGCAGGGTCATGCGGCGGCCAGTTTACCGCCAACACAATGGCGTGTGTTTCCGAGGCGATTGGCCTTGCCATTCCAGGTTCAGCAGGCGCACCAGCACCATACGAGTCGCGTGACGAATATGCCTATCATTCAGGCCGCATCGTGATGGACCTTGTGCGTGCCAATCTTCGGCCGCGTGATATTCTGACCCGCAAAGCCTTTGAAAATGCGGCAACCGTTGTTGCAGCCTCAGGGGGATCAACCAATGCCGGATTGCATTTGCCTGCACTGGCATCGGAATGCGGTATTGATTTTGACCTTCATGATGTTGCCGAAATTTTCAAGAAAACCCCCTATATTGCCGATCTAAAACCGGGTGGACGTTATGTGGCGCGTGACATGTTTGAAATTGGCGGCGTTCCAGTTTTGATGAAAACCCTTCTTGATGGTGGGTTCCTGCATGGTGATTGCATCACTGTTACCGGCAAAACGATTGCCGAAAATCTGGCCGATGTAACATTCCCGACTAATCAGGATGTTGTTCGTACAACCGATGCGCCATTATCACCGACCGGTGGCGTTGTTGGCCTTCGCGGCAATCTTGCCCCTGAAGGTGCGATCGTCAAGGTTGCTGGCATGAAAAACCTGAAATTCACCGGCAAAGCCCGTTGTTTTGATTGTGAAGAAGACGCTTTTGCTGCGGTTGAACGCCGTGACTATCAAGAAGGTGATGTTCTGGTGATCCGTTATGAAGGGCCAAAAGGCGGTCCGGGCATGCGCGAAATGCTGGCCACCACAGCGGCGCTTTACGGTCAGGGCGCTGGTGATACGGTTGCTTTGATCACTGATGGTCGCTTTTCTGGCGCAACGCGCGGTTTTTGTGTTGGCCATGTCGGACCTGAAGCGGCTGTTGGCGGACCGATCGGCCTGTTGCAAGATGGCGACACCATCACCATCGACGCTGAAACAGGAACGATTGACGTTGATCTTGATGAGGCCGAATTGGCAAAAAGACGTGAAGCGTGGAAACCGCGTGGTACCGATTACAATGCTGGTGCCATCTGGAAATATGCGCAAACCGTCGGTTCAGCCGAGAAGGGCGCTTTAACCCATCCGGGCGGCAAGGCCGAAACACATATGTATGCTGATATCTAAAGCCAAACCAGAAATGCAAAAAGCCGGGTCAGTTCGATCCGGCTTTTTTGTTTGGGACGATTGAAAATTTCGTGGCTAGGCGCGAAGCTGGCACCAAATCGGGGTGTGATCAGATGGTTTTTCCAACCCGCGTGGTGCCCGATCAATGCCTACATCTTCGAGCCGGTCAAGCGCTTCGGGCGACAGCAATAAATGATCAATCCGCACGCCATGATCGCGCTGCCACGCACCAGCTTGATAATCCCAATAGCTATAGAAAACACCCGTTGGATTCAGGCTGCGAAGCGCATCGGCATAGCCTTTGTGAAGAAGGCTGCGAAACGCGCTGCGGCTTTCCGGCCTTGTTAGAGCATCACCGGCCCAGCCAGCGGGATCATAGCAATCGATATCATCGGGAATGACGTTAAAATCACCACCAAGAATCACCGGCTTTTCATCATTTAGCAAAGCAAGAGCGCGCGCCTCAAGACGCGCCATCCAGCCAAGTTTATAGTCAAATTTAGGGCCGGGTGCCGGATTGCCATTCGGCAGATAAATTGTTGCCACCCGAAAGCCATTAATGGTGGCTTCCATATAGCGTGCCTGTTCATCTTCGGCATCGCCTTCCAGCCCCATAACAATATCTTCCATCGGAAACCGGCTTGCAATCGCCACCCCATTGTAACTTTTCTGGCCATGAAAGGCGACATGCCATCCCATCGCCTGAAACGCATCAATTGGGAAATTCACATCTTGCGATTTTGTTTCTTGAATCAGCAAGACATCGCACGGATCAGTGGCAAGCCAACCGGTTACAATATCCAGCCGTGCCTTGATTGAATTCACATTCCAGCTGGCAATTCGCATGATGGTTAAACAGAAAAAGACGTGCCGCAGCCGCAAGATGCGGTTGCGTTCGGATTGGTCACGGCAAAATATGACCCCATCAAATCCTGCACATAATCCAGTTCGGCATGATCAATCAACTCGATCGACATATCATCAACGACCACATCCACCCCATGCGCGGTGAATACGATGTCATCATCATTACGCGTTTGATCGATGCTGAAATCATATTGAAAGCCCGAACAGCCGCCGCCAAGCACCGCAACGCGGAAAAAGCTGCCCTCAGGTTCGTCGCTTAGCATTTGCGTAATGCGTTCAGCAGCTGACAAGCTTAGGCCGAATACGCCAGCATTTGGCTGTATCGCGGCGGTTGCGCTGGTTTCCAGATTGCTTTGATCGCTCATTGGGCTGCCTGTTGCTGATTGCTTTTCACTTGCATGAATATGGCCCTAGATTAACCGCAAATCAAGGTTAACAGACAAGCCAATACATTAAACACGCGTGATTGCCCTGCGCAACGATTGCGGTTTTTTGCGGCAACGCCTACATTGATCTGGAAATCTAGGCAGGGATACCCGCCAATGGCATTGCCAGCCATCGGTTTTGGTGACCATGCCAAGGCACATTAATGAGCAGGTGCAATGTGACTGCAAATATCGAACATCGTACCCTAGCGGTCTATGCCTGTCATGGGCCGGCAAGCCGTGGCCGTTTTCTGGATGAGCAGGAACATCAATCCCCAACCAGCCGTACACCATTTCAGCGTGACCGTGACCGCATCATCCATTCAGGCGCATTTCGGCGGCTAAAACATAAAACACAGGTCTTTGTCTATCATGAGGGCGATTATTTTCGGACGCGTCTGACCCATTCACTCGAGGTGGCGCAGATCGCACGATCGATGGCACGATCGCTTGGGCTGAATGATGATCTGGCCGAAGCCGTGGCGCTTGCGCATGATTTGGGTCATACGCCTTTTGGCCATGCTGGTGAAGACGCGCTTGACCGGCTCATGGCCGATCATGGCGGTTTTGACCATAATGAACAAACGGTTCGGGTATTAACCCAGCTTGAACAGCGCTATGCCGGTTTCGACGGTTTGAACCTGTCATGGGAAACGCTTGAAGGTGTTGTAAAGCATCACGGCGCCATCAAAGATCGCACCACGCTTCGCCCAGCCATTATCGCCATTGATAAAAATATGGATTTGCAACTCGAGCGCCATTCATCAGCCGAGGCGCAATTGGCAAATCTGGCCGATGATATTGCCTATCTTTCACATGATTTTGACGATGCGCTTCGTGCCGGCCTGTTTAACATTGACGATATACGGCCATTGCCACAGGTGGGAAAGGCGTTGCTAGATATCGAAAAAAATTATGGCGATTTAGAATTAGGCCGGATCACCCATGAATTGGTGCGCCGGTTAATTTCGGTGTTTGTCGAGGATATGCTTGGCGTATCGGCTGGCAATCTGGCGGCATTGCAGGCCAAACATGCAGATGATATCCGCAATCACAAAACGCCAGTGATCGGCTTTTCATCGGGCATGGCGGCTGATCTGGAAACCTTGCGCGGGTTTCTATTCAAAAACATGTGGCGGCATTATAAAGTGAACCGGATGACAAGTAAGGCAAAACGGGTGGTGACAGATCTGTTTGATTTGTTTATGTCCGAACCCAATACATTGCCAAGCGACTGGCAATTTAGTGGTGGAAAAGCCCTGAGCGACATGACAAATAACGATCGGGCGCGTATTATCGCCGACTATATTGCCTCGATGACCGACCGCTATGCCATTATCGAACATGAACGGCTTTTCGATCTTGGCCCCATTTTACGATAGATCCTGTTTGCGGATAGAGAAAAGACCCGATTTCATGAATATTTTTTCCTTCTTTGAAGTTGAATTTCAAACCATCATCAACCAGCTTGTTTCCGCCGATTTACTATCTGGCGACATTGATACAAGCCGTGTTGTCTTTGAGTTGCCGCGCGATGAAAGTCATGGTGATCTTGCCACAAATGCGGCGATGGTTTTGGCCAAACAGGCGAGTAAATCGCCGCGTGATCTTGCTACCTTATTTGCTGGTGAACTCGCAAAAATTGACGGGGTGATCAGCGTTGATATTGCCGGCCCGGGCTTTTTGAACCTCAGCATTGAATCACGTCTATGGACGCGCGAAATCGCCGATATCCTTGCTGCTGATTTGACTTATGGCAAAAGTAACATTGGGGCAGGCGAGCCGGTGAATGTCGAATTTGTGTCGGCGAATCCAACCGGCCCATTACATGCCGCCCATGCCCGCGGTGCGGTGATTGGTGATGCGCTTGCCGGATTGATGGAATTTTGCGGCTGGAACGTCACGCGCGAATATTACATTAATGACGCTGGTGGGCAGGTCGATGTTTTGGCGCGGTCGACCTATCTTCGCTATTGCGAAGCGCTTGGCCGTGATATCGGTGCTATTCCGGCTGGTCTATATCCCGGGCTTTATCTTAAAGATGTGGGGCAAGCATTGGCCGCCCGTGATGGCGAACTCTATCTTGATAAGCCTGAAGCCGAATGGCTTGAGACCGTCCGCAGCTTTGCCATTGACGCCATCATGCAGGGGATCAAAACCGATCTTTTGGCACTTGGCATCAAAATGGATCAGTTTTCATCAGAACGCGCCCTTGTGAATTCGGGGGCGGTTGGGCGCGCAGTTGATAAATTGCAGCAAGACGGCCATCTCTACCAAGGTGTTTTGCAGCCCCCAAAAGGCAAAGAGCCGGAAGATTGGGAACCGCGCGAACAATTGCTGTTCAAAGCCAGCGAATTTGGCGATGACACGGATCGGCCTTTGCAAAAATCCGATGGAACATGGACCTATTTTGCTGCCGATGTTGCCTATCATCTCGACAAGCTTGAACGAACCGGCGGTGCCTTAATCAATATTTTTGGTGCTGATCACGGCGGCTATGTCAAGCGCATGACCGCGGCGGTTGCCGCTTTATCGGGCATGCAGAACATGCTTGATATCAAACTATGCCAGCTGGTGAATTTGCTGGATAATGGGCAGCCGGTCAAAATGTCAAAACGCGCTGGCACATTTGTTACCGTTGAAGATGTGATCGAGGCGGTTGGTGCTGATGTGATCCGGTTTATCATGCTCACAAGGCGCAATGATCAAACCTTAGATTTTGATTTTGCAAAAGTAACCGAGCAATCACGCGATAATCCGGTTTTTTATGTTCAATATGCACATGCCCGCGCCTGTTCGGTTATTCGGCAATTTGAAAAAGACCGGACAATCCCCGAAACGGCAAATCTGAACCTGATTACCGACCCTGCCGAACTGGCTGTCGTTAAAATGCTGGTTGGCTGGCCAAAGCTGGTTGAATCAGCCGCCAGCGCGCATGAACCGCATCGGATCGCCTTTTATCTTGTCGATCTTGCAAGCCGGTTCCATTCATTATGGAATGCGGGTCGGGAAAACCCATCATTGCGCTTTATCCTTGATGATGATGCGGCAACGACAGCCGCCCGAATGCAACTTGTCCAAGCAACAAGTTTCGTTATTCGAACCGGCTTAAATGTGTTATCAATTAAAGCCTTAGAAGAAATGTAGAGTGCAAAATGAGCGATGAAGACCAACAGGTTAGCGGCGTCAATTGGGGGTGGTTTGCCATCCTTGCCAGCATCATCACCATTGTTGGTGGCACCACCTATTTTCTGCTGCCAAGCCTGATTTCAAAAACCGTTACCGATATTACGGTGGTCAAAGCGATTGACGCGCCGATCAAGGTTAAGCCTTTGGATCCGGGCGGTGAGGCGGTCGATCATCAAGATTTGCTTGTTGTTGATATCCTGAAAGGCGGCAACAAAGCCGATGATCAAACCGAAACGCTGCGGCCTACTTCGCCAAGCCCCGAACCACCGCCGGTTGCCGAAGCTGAAACCGCAGCAAAAACAATTTTGGAACCACCCATAGCAACCAGTGAAGACGCGGCCAAAGAGCTTCTACCAAAAGCAAAGCCTGCACCAAAACCTGTAGCAGAAAATGCAACGGTCAATGGCGCAACAGTTAAAGATTCAGCTGGGGCAGACACCAAAATAGCGGCCAATACCAAGACCAGTAACAAGCCAAGCAAACCGGCTGCGGCAAAGCCTGCATCGGCCAAGCCCGATCAAGACACCACTTCAAAGATCAAGAAGCGGGTGATCGTAATTGAAGGTGATGAGCCGCTTTATATGATCCAGCTTGCCGCGTTTCGTAATGCAGAAAAAGCCACTGAAATGGCCAAAATTTTGTCACAAAAACATAAAACGCGCCTGCAAGATGCCGATCTTGAAACGATGTCGGTTGATACCGGCAGTAACGGTATTTTCTATCGCATTGTCAGCGCCCCTTTGCCGCGCCCTGATGCCGATAAGATTTGTGGCGTTTTGCGGCGGTCGGGTCAGGATTGTTTCTTGCGGAAATATACCGCGCCAAGCCCGTAATTCAGGGGCGAGCCCCAAAATCTCAAACCAAATTAGAACTGGCGTTATTACAGCGATTATGACCGACCTCCAAGACACATTCACCGCCGATGAAAGCCCCATAGACCGGCCAAAACAGCTGGCGCTTTTCGTTAATCTTGACGGTTTTGAGGGGCCGATTGATCTATTGCTGAAACTGGCACGTGATCAAAAGGTCGATTTGACCAAAATCGCTATTTTGCCATTGGCCGAACAATATCTCAGCTTTGTGAATAATGTTCGTGAACTCGATCTGGAAATTGCTGCCGATTATCTGGTGATGGCGGCATGGCTTGCCTATCTGAAATCGCGGCTTTTATTGCCTGACCCTGAGCCCGAGCAAGCCGAAGAAATGGTCGATATGGCGGATGCGCTGCGCTATCAGCTTTTGCGGCTCGAAGCCATGCAGCAAGCTGCTAAACGCCTGTCATCAATGCCTAAACTGGGGCAACAACGATTTGCTCGCGGCGCCCCCGAACAATTTGCCAATACCAGCCAAGCGATCTGGACAGCATCACTTTATGAATTGTTATCATGCTATGGCGATATTCGTTCAACCGAAGATGCCGAAACACTGACCATTGCCTCGACCCGGCTTTATTCGGTTGAAGAGGCGGCAAAGCGGTTGCGCAACCTTATTGGATCAAGCCCGAATTGGACGGTTTTGCAGCATTTCCTGCCAACCGGCCTGCAATCACCAATGGATTTGCGATCGGCAACGGCGTCGCATTTTGTCGCATCACTGGAATTGGCACGCGAAGGCGTGCTAAGACTGCGCCAAGACAATCATTTTGCGCCGTTATATATGAAGGTTAGAGACTAAGATGACGATGTTGTCACCGCTGCAAGATTGCGCCGCCACAATTGAAGCGCTGATTTTTGCCTCAGATCGGCCAATTCGCGAGCGCGAGCTGATTGTGCATGTGCCTGACAATATGGATCTTGCCGAAGTGATTGCCGCCATTGCTTTGCGTTATGATGCAACAAGCGGCATTGAGCTATGTCAGGTTGGTGATGGCTGGGCGTTTCGCACCAAAGCCGAAATTGCCGAAAGATTAAGCCAACATAAACAGGTTGAACGGCCACTTTCCCGCGCTGCGCTGGAAGTTTTGGCGATCATTGCCTATCACCAGCCCATCACGCGCGCCGAAATTGAAGAAATTCGTGGGATCAGCTTGTCAAAAGGCACTATGGATATTTTGCTTGAACTTGGCTGGATTAAACCACGCGGCCGCCGCCGGACACCAGGTCGCCCGTTAACATGGGGAACAAGCCCAGCTTTTCTTGATCATTTCGGGCTTGCCGATATTGGTGATTTACCAGGAATGGATGATTTGAAAGCCGCAGGCCTGCTTCGCAAAGGCCAAATTCTTGGCGCTTTGATGGATCATACATCGCAAAATGATGATCTTGATGATGAAGATGACAGTGACGCCGATTTTCTGGAAGATGGATTGCTAGAAGCCGGTTATGACGGAGATGAACATGCTTGAATTTGAACATATCAGGCATGCCTATAACGGCAGCCTGTCGGTTCGTGATGTCAGTTTCAAGGTTCAGCCAGGCGAGGTTGTGTCACTGCTTGGACCGTCTGGCTGCGGTAAAACAACCTTGCTGCGGCTGGCAGCAGGGCTAGAACAACCCCAACATGGCAGCATTAGCCTTCATGGCGATGTTATTTCGTCGTCTGATTACATCCAGCCGCCTGAACAGCGCGGCATTGGCTATATGTTTCAGGATTACGCGCTATTTCCGCATATGACAGTATTGCAAAATGTGGTCTTCGGCCTTGTCGAAAAAGGCAGTGCGGCGACCCGGCGCGGGCTTGATGTGCTTGGCGAGGTTGGCATTGACGATCTTAGCGATATGTATCCGCATGAATTATCGGGTGGCCAGCAACAACGTGTTGCGCTGGCGCGGGCGCTTGCCCCAAAACCTGCGGTTATCCTACTTGATGAGCCCTATGCCGGTCTGGATAGCCGCCTTCGCGAGCGTATCCGTGACCAGATGCTGCATGTTCTAAAAGCTTCGAATGCCGCAGCGTTGATGGTGACACATGATGCCGAAGAGGCAATGTTCATGTCGGACCGGATTGTTGTTCTGCGTGATGGCCATGTCGTTCAAACCGGCCGCCCAGTTAATCTATATTGCCAACCAAGCAGTGCCTTTGTTGCTGAATTTTTTGGCGAAGTGAACCGTATTGAAGGCATTGTTGCCAAGGATAAGGTGGTTACCGCGCTTGGCGAGTTTAGCGCGCCAAAAACCCTAAGCGATGGCAGCGCAGCGAGTGTTGTGATCCGGCATGAAGCGCTTTTGATCGATGCTGGCAATGATGGCGTCGTTGGCGAGGTGATGGAGTCACGCTTGCTAGGCCGTGCGTCACTAATCCATTTATCGGTGCCAACGGGGCGGGATGTTCTTCATCTTCACGCGCGCATACCCGGTTTGAACTCGATTGAAGTTGGAAGTCAGGTTCGGGTTCGCGTTGATCCGGCACAGGCATTTGTTTTTGCTGCCGGAAATGGGGCTGAATAAGCCAAGAGTAAAACCACAATCGCCAAAACATTTGGTTTTTTCACAGATTTGTCACTTTTCTGTACCGGTTTTGCCAAGGACTTCTTGTAGACAGCTAAAGCCCTGTCTATAGTGCGGGGGCAACAAGGCCATTGGTTTTTCCGGTGGCCGAAACGAATTGGAAATGAGGACCTAAACTATGTTTGGTGGTACATTCAGTATTTTACATTGGATCGTTGTTTTGGCAGTTGTTCTACTGCTTTTTGGCGGCAGAGGCAAAGTGTCGGCGATCATGGGTGATTTCGGTAAAGGCTTGCGTAACTTTAAAACAGGTCTGAAGGGGCCTGAAGAAGACGCTGGTGAAGAGGCCGAGGCCATCGAAGAGGCGCCAAAGGCAGCGAAAAAGCCAGCGGCAAAAAAAGCGGCTCCAAAGAAAGCGGCAGCCAAAAAAGCCACAGCCAAAAAAGCATCTGCTAAAAAAGCCGCCAAGAAATAGGCGCTAGGAGCAGATAATGCTTGATATTGGCGGCTGGGAATTCTTGGTTGTTGCCTTTGTGCTGATCATGGTGGTTGGCCCAAAGGAGCTTCCCAAGATGCTTCGTGGTTTTACCCGTGTAATGCGTCAGGTGCGATCAATGGCGGCCGAATTTTCGCGCAGCATGCAAAACATGGCCGATGACGCCGAACTTGGCGATCTAAAAGGCACGCTGGAAGACGTCAAGCGCGGCAATCTGGCCGGCGTCGCCGATGCGATTGATCCTGCAGGAAATCTGAAAGACTCAGTTGAAGATTTGAAAAAATCAGCAACGGAAACGGGTTTGCAGGATGATGTTGGCGAAATCCGTAATCTGGCAGGAACAACCGGCGACGGTTTTGCCGAGGTAATCAATCAAGCACCGGAAGATGATGCCAAAGCCGCCGCATCTTCTGACACAAAAACGAAAACCGGGAGCTAGGCCAAAATGGCAGAGCAAGACGCAGATAATTCAGGGTTGGCCGAAGGCCGCATGACACTGATCGGCCATTTGACCGAGCTGCGCAACCGGCTTGGGGTTGCACTTGGCGTTTTTTTGCTTTTGTTCCTGATCAGCGTTGCCCCGTTGCCCGGGACAACAAGCAACAGCATCGCCTATCAGGTATTTGTGTTTTTGCAGGCGCCATTGGCTGAAATCTTAAATGCCAAGGGCGGCGGCCGGATGATTTTCACCGCCCTCCATGAAGGGTTTTTCACGCAAATCAAAGTTGGCTTTTTTACCGCGCTTTGCATCACCTTTCCGATTATCAGCATGCAGCTTTGGAAATTCGTTGCCCCAGGGCTTTACAAAAATGAGCGTAAAGCTTTCTTACCGTTTTTGATTGCCACACCGGTTCTGTTCACCCTTGGTGCGGCGATGGTTTATTATGTTGTCACGCCAATGGCATGGGCGTTCTTCGTGTCATTTGAGATGGTTGGCGATAATAGCGCGCTGGCGATCGAACTTGAGCCGCGTATCAGTGAATATCTGTCGTTGATGATGCGGTTAATCTTTGCCTTTGGGCTTGCTTTTGAACTGCCTGTTATTCTGCTTTTGCTGGCACGCGCAGGACTGGTTACGCATCAAGGGCTAGCTGAAAAGCGCAAAATCGCGATTGTCATCAGCTTTGTCGTTGCAGCAATTTTGACACCGCCCGATGTCATTTCACAATTGCTATTGGCTGTTCCCATCATCCTGCTTTACGAATTATCCATTTTTGGGGCAAGGCTGATGAGCCCACCTGAAAATAATGAATTCGAGAATAGTTAAAACAAAGGTTGCGCGCCGCAGATCAATTTTGACGATCGGCATGCAGTTTGCGACTAGCTTTTCTGATCCGAACCTGACCAACAAACCGAGTTAAAAATGCATGATATCCGTTTTATCCGCGAAAATCCTGATGCCTTTGATGCGGCTCTAAAGCGGCGCAAGCTTGCCCCTATGGCGGGTGAAATCCTGAAAACCGATAGTGATCGCCGCGCATTGCAGGCGCAAATTCAGGAACTGCAATCGCGCCGTAATCAGGCATCGAAGGAAATTGGCGCGCTAAAGGCCAAAGGCGGCGATGCCGACGCATTGATCGCCGAGGTCAATGATATCAAAACCAAAATGCCAGCCCTTGAAACCGAAGAAGCCAGCCTTGCCGAAAGTCTGGAATCACGGCTTCTTGAGCTGCCGAACCTTCTCGATGAATCGGTGCCTGATGGCGATGATGAAGATCACAACCAATTAATCCGCACCATTGGCGATGTTCCCAGCTTTCATTTCACACCAAAAGATCATGTGGCGTTGGGCGAGGGGCTTGGGCTAATGGATTTTGCGCTTGGTGCCAAATTGGCAGGCGCACGGTTTGTTGTTCTATCTGGCCAGCTAGCTAGGTTGGAACGTGCCTTGGCGGCCTTTATGCTGGACACACATACCGGCGAATTTGGCTATGTTGAGACCTTGCCACCAGCCTTGGTCAACAGCCAAACAATGACCGGTACCGGTCAATTGCCAAAATTTGCCGAAGACCTCTATCGTACTGACGATAAATGGCTAATTCCTACCGCCGAAGTGCCACTAACCAATATTGTGGCTGATGAGATTACTGACAGTGCGGTTCTGCCATTGCGCATGACCGCCTATACCCAATGTTTCCGGTCAGAAGCTGGCTCTGCAGGCCGTGACACAAGAGGCATGATCCGCCAGCACCAATTTTCCAAAGTGGAAATGGTGTCAATCACGCACCCCGATCAATCGGCAGATGAACTTGAGCGGATGACGTCATGCGCCGAAACAATTTTGCAAAAGCTGGAATTGCCCTATCGTGTACTTAAGCTTTGCAGTGGCGATACCGGCTTTTCCGCGCAGCAAACCTATGATCTGGAAGTATGGTTGCCCGGTCAGGACGAAGGCCGCGGCATGTATCGTGAAATCTCATCCTGTTCGAATTGCGGGCCGTTTCAGGCACGCCGCATGAAAGCTCGTTTCCGCGATGTTGAAACCGGCGAGACCCGCTTTTTACATACCTTGAATGGGTCGGGATTGGCGGTTGGCCGTACCTTGATTGCCATTCTGGAAAATGGCCAGCAGGAAGATGGTAGCATTCGTCTGCCACAAGTCCTGCATAGCTATATGGGAACCGACCGGTTGGTGGCAAAGGCCTGATGGCAGCCATATCCAACAAGCCTGTCGGCCGCATTCTGATTAGCAATGATGACGGCGTTGATTCGATTGGCATCACAATCCTTCGTGAAATTGCGACGGCTTTAAGTGACGATATCTGGATCATTGCTCCAAGTGAAAACAGATCAGGGGCGTCGCGATCAATCACGCTTCGGCGCGATGTTGTGATCGAAGAAATTGCGCCAAAAACCTTTCGATGTTCAGGATCACCAAGCGACTGCATCATTTTCGGCATGGCTGAAATTCTCGACCAAGCGCCCGATCTGGTTCTTACCGGCATCAATCACGGCATGAATGTTGCTGATGATATTCTCTATTCGGGAACCGTTGCTGGTGCCATGGAGGCCTCATTGCTTGGCGTGCCAGCAATCGCACTGTCGCAACGTCATGGCCGCGAGGACCCGGTTGATTATGCTGCAAGCCGGCTTTATGGCGAGCAGGTGATCCGCCATATTCTGAATCTGGGCATCCCGCCGCGTACGGTGATGAATGTCAATTTCCCCAAAACCGATCCGGCCAGCATCAAAGGGGTGAAACCGGCGCATCTTGACCGGCACAAGCTAGGCGATGTCGTTATCAATGGTGGCGCGCCCAATCACTATCGGCTTGGCCCTTTGCATAGTGATCCGGAAACAAGCGATGGAAGCGACCGCGCCGTGCTGAATGATGGCTGGATTTCGCTTACGCCATTGATGATGGATGTCACCGCGCATCACTTGCTTGAGCAATTGCCGATATTAGACATAGCGGCGTCAAAATAGGCAGATTATGACAGGTGATTTCCAACCCCAAAAAGCGCAATTGATCATGACATTGCGCGGTATGGGCATTTTAGATTCGCGGGTGTTGGCAGCATTAGAATCGGTCCCGCGCGAATTATTCGTGCCACCGGCATTGCGTCACCATTCCTATGAAAACTCATCGCTTCCTATTGCCTTTGATCAAACCATAAGCCAGCCCTATGTTGTGGCGCGAATGACCGAAGCTTTGAAACTTGGCGGGCGTGAACTGGTTCTTGAAATCGGATGTGGCAGTGGCTATCAGTCAGCGATCTTGTCGCATTTATGCCGGCGCGTCTATTCGATGGAGCGCGTTCGTCCATTGCTTGTCGATGCTGAAAACCGGCTTCGCGACCTTCGCATATCGAATATCAGCTTTCGTTTCGGTGATGGGTCAAAGGGTTGGCCCGAAGCGGCGCCATTTGACCGGATCATTTTAACATGCGGATGTGATAAAATTCCCGAGATTTTGTTGCAGCAGCTTAAAATTGGCGGCATCATGGTTGCACCAGAGGGTCATGGCAAAGCACAATCGCTTGTTGTGGTGACACGGCATGAAACTGGGTTTGAGCGCGTCACCTTGATGCCGGTAACCTTTGTGCCACTGATTGAGGGTGAATAAATGCCGCAAAAACGCTTAACCGGTTTTCAATCCTGCGCGTGGGTCTTTGGGTTTGTTGCAATGTCCAGTTTGCTTGCAGCCTGTCAGACACCAAATTTATCCTTGAACCGTTCGACACCAGCCAAATTGATTGTCGCGCCATTGCGCGAACCGGTTGAACCTATTCCGCCAAGCCAGATGGTCGAGGTGCGCGCCAATGATACATTATATGCCGTGGCAACGCGTTATCAGGTAACACCGCAATCGGTGATCGAGGCAAATGGCCTGCAGCCACCCTACAATCTTCGTAAAGGGCAGGCGCTAAAACTTGTTCCGCGCCGCACCCATATTGTGCGCCCAGGTGACTCGGTCTATGTCATCTCGCAACGCTATGCTGTTAGCCAATATCAACTGGCTCAACTCAATTTTCTGAAACCACCGTTCGAACTGAACATCGGGCAAAAGCTGCAATTACCAAACAGCCTTGATTTTTCGGTTCTTGATGTTGGTTTACCTGATGGGGTCAGTGGCACCAATATTGCCCAGCCAGCGCCAACAAAAACCAGCGTTCCAGCCGCCCCACGCAAACGTTTTGTCGCGCCATCGCTTGCCGGTAGTTCTGGCTTTTCATGGCCAGTGCAGGGCGAAATCATAGCTGAATTTGGCCCGTCACAACGCGGGGTTCATAATGATGGCGTGAATATCGCCGCCAGCGAGGGCGCATCGGTTGGTGCCGCTGCGAAAGGCCGCGTGGCCTTTGTTGGCACTAATATCAAAAGCTTTGGCAAGCTGGTGCTGGTCAAACATGATGGCGGCATTATCACCGCCTATGCCCATCTTGGTGATATCAGCGTCACAGAAGGCGACATTGTTACCGCAGGTCAATCCATTGGTACGATTGGCCGGTCAGGGCGCGTCGATAGCCCACAATTGCATTTTGAAATCAGAAAATCGCGGCAACCTGTTGATCCACGGAGTCTAATTTCCTAACCGCCAAAATCATTATCACATCTAGCGGCATCTAGCGGCGCAATGATGTTTTGGTGCGTGCGGCAAGGTCGGTAATGAATTGCCAGGCAACGCGACCTGATCGTGAGCCACGACCAACTGACCATGCTAATGCTTCATGTTTTATATCAATACCATCTGCTTTGATATTGTAAAATTTGACATATTCATCAATCATTTCGAGATATGTATCTTGATCAATTGAATGGAATCCGATCCATAAACCAAACCGGTCAGACAGCGAGACGGTTTCTTCGGTCGTTTCAGACGGATTAATCGCGGTTGATCGTTCATTTTCCATCATTTGCCGTGGCATCAGATGCCGCCGGTTCGACGTGGCATAGAAAACGATATTATCAGGGCGGCCTTCGATGCCACCTTCGAGCGCTGCCTTTAGCGATTTATAGGTACTTTCGCCGCCTTCAAAGGCAAGATCATCCGAGAAAATGATAAAATGGCGCTCAATTTGCGCTAAAAACGCCATTAAGAATGGTAAATCGGCAATATCTTCACGATGGATCTCAACAAGCCCAAGATCATGCCCACGCGCAATCACCGTTCCATGAACCGCCTTGACCAGTGATGATTTGCCCGTACCGCGCGCGCCCCATAACAGCGCGTTATTCGCCGGAAATCCCTGCACAAAGCCCATTGTGTTCGACAATAGATCATCACGCTGTTCATTGATTCCCTTTAACAGACCAATATCAAGCCGGTTTACCTTGGCAACAGCAACAAGCTGGCGAATATCGGATTGCCAGACATAGGCATCAGCCTGTGGCAGGGCATCGGGTGCCATATCGATTGGATGTTTGCGCTCAAGCGCATCTGCAATGCGGGTTAATTGGCCAAGAAGAAGGGCTGTATCGTCAGACTTGTTCATTTTTTGCTCGGTTCAGTCACTATTGTTGAGGAAACTGTATAAAAAGGGAATATGGGTCATTGCAGCAAAGCGCAAGGGCGTTTATGTTCCCCCTTAGTATTTTCAAAGAAAATTGGAGAGATTCAGAGATGTTTATTACCCCAGCATTCGCACAGTCAGGTGGCTTTGCAGAAGGCGGATTTGGCTTGCTGCCAATCGTTTTCGTCATGGTTATTTTCTATTTCCTGTTGATCCGGCCGCAACAAAAGCGCGCTAAACAGCATCGTGAGTTATTGGCCTCGATCCGCCGTGGCGACAAGATTGTTACAACCGGTGGCCTAACAGGCACAGTGGTCAAGGTTACTGATGACGTTGATACGGTTGATGTCGAAATTGCCACAGGCGTAAAGGTTCAAATTGTGCGGGCAATGATTGCTGATGTAAGAGGCAAAAACGAGCCAGTCAAAGCCGAGCCTGTTAAAGCCAAGCCAGCCAAGTAAATCGCTGGATAAACAGCCCCATCATTTTAGGCAGATTTGGTGATTGCCGGAAAAGCCCACAGGGTAAAGCTGTTTTTCCTTATCTCTAGCCAAGAGTATTGTCGTCATGTTGCAATTCCAGCTTTGGAAAAAACTGCTTGTTGTGATGGTTGCCGTTTTGGGAATTATCTTTGCGCTGCCAAATCTGATTGGCGGTGATGACGGTGCTGGTGCAGATTTTTTACCCGGCAAACAGATTAATCTTGGCTTGGATCTTCAAGGCGGGTCGCATCTTTTGCTTCGTGTCGATGTTGACGCGGTTAAACAGGAACGGCTCGAAAATATTGGCGAAACATTGCGGCGTGATTTCCGCGCGGAAAAAATCCGCTTTAGCGGGCTTGCCGTTGCCAATGAAACGGTCTCACTGCAAATTCGCAATCCAGAAGATGCCGCCAAGACACAGCAAATCTTTACCGATCTTGGCAATGAATACACGGTCAGCAATGATGGGCTAACCTATCGCCTAGCCTTCAATGAGGCCGGACTTGCCGCGATGCAAACACGCACGGTTGAACAATCGATCGAGATCATTCGTCGGCGGCTTGACCCTGAAGGCACCAAAGAGCCGGTTATCCAGCGGCAGGGGCTTGATCGGATTCTGGTTCAATTGCCCGGCGTTGATGATCCAGAAGCGGTAAAACGGCTTCTTGGCCGTACGGCAAAACTGACATTCCAACTTGTCGATATGCGGATTAGCGCCACCGAAGCCATCCAGCGTGGTCGCACGCCGCCAGGAAGCGTTTTGATGCAAAGCGCCAGTGATGATGGCCGAAGCTATGTTATTGAAAAACGCGTTATGGTCAGCGGTGAAATGCTTGATGGGGCAACCGCAACTTTTGACCAGAATAACCGCCCAGCGGTCAGCTTTACCCTAAACGCTGCCGGTGCGCGCCGGTTTGGTAAAGTAACCGGCGAGAATATTGGCCGTCCTTTTGCAATCATTCTCGATGGCAAAGTCGTATCAGCCCCCACTATTCAGTCGCAGATTTTTGGCAGCGGGCAAATCACTGGCGATTTCAGTGTTGCCGAAACAAATGAATTGGCGCTTGTCCTGCGGGCAGGGGCCTTGCCAGCCCCGTTGATTATTCTTGAAGAGCGCTCGATTGGCCCCGGCCTTGGCGCAGATTCGATTGCCGCTGGTGAAATTGCGGCGGTGATTGGCATTATCCTTGTCGCCATTTATATGGTTGCCAGCTATGGCTTTTTTGGCGGGCTTGCCGTTGGTGCGCTAACCGTGAACATCATTTTGATTGTGGCAGCGCTATCGGCCTTGCAGGCCACTTTAACGCTTCCGGGCATTGCCGGTATTGTCTTGACGATGGGCATGGCGGTTGATGCCAATGTTCTGGTGTTTGAACGTATCCGTGAAGAATTATCAAAGGGCAGGTCGGCCATTGCGGCGATTGATAGCGGCTATCAGCGTGCCATTTCAACAATCATTGACTCGAACCTTACCACCTTATTTGCCGCGTTGTTCCTGTATATTTTCGGGTCAGGGCCAATTAAGGGCTTTGCTGTCACGCTAGGCATTGGCATTGCCACATCCATGTTTACGGCGGTTATGGTGACACGTCTGTTCATTGTTTTCTGGGTTGAACGCAAACGCCCCACCAGACTTGTTCTCTAAGAAGGGTTCTAACCGATGCGTCTAAAACTTGTTCCTGAAAACACGTCGATCAATTTTCTGAAATTCTATCGGCTTACCTTTATTTTATCGTCATTGCTTGTTGCCGGGTCGATTGGGCTTTTCGCCATTATCGGGCTGAATCTTGGCATTGATTTCAAAGGCGGTATTCTGATCGAAGCGCGCCATAACACAGGCCCTGCCAATATTTCAGGTCTTCGTGGCGATCTTGAATCTTTGGGTCTTGGCGATATCAGCCTTCAAGGCTTTGGTACCGAAACCGATATTCTGATCCGAATTCAACGCCAAGATGGTGACGAAAAGGCGCAAATCGCCGCAATCCAGCTTGTTGGCAACACGCTTGGCAGCGATTATGACATCCGCCGAACCGAATTTGTCGGGCCAACGGTTGGTGCTGAACTCGCCGAAAAAGGCATTTTGGCGGTTGTTTGTGCGCTTTTGGCCATCATGGTCTATATCTGGTTCCGGTTTGAGTGGCAGTTTTCCATCGCTGCGATTCTAGCGCTTACCCATGATGTATTATCAACGATTGGGCTTTTCGCGCTGACAAATTTTGAATTTAATCTGGCAACCGTGGCAGCGATTTTGACCATCGCTGGCTATTCGATAAATGATACGGTTGTGGTGTTTGACCGTGTTCGTGAAAATCTGCGCCGCTATAAATCCTATAGCCTTGGCGATATTTTGAACAAATCCCTTAACGAAACCTTGTCACGAACCGTTATGACCTCGGTCACAACCCTGCTTGCTTTGACGGCAATTGTGATTTTTGGCGGTGCGGTGCTTCGTGATTTTGCCATTGCGATGATCTGGGGTGTTTTGATCGGCACCTATTCATCAGTGTTTGTTGCCGTTGGCCTTTTATCACATTTTGACATTAAACGCGGCGATGACGATGACGATAATGGCGTTGAAAAGCCTGAATATGAACGAACCTAAAACACCCAGTCCGAAACAACCTAGCCTCAAGTTACCGAGTGACGCCTCAAGCGAACTTGTTGATATCCGCAGTTTTGAGGGTGCCAGTGATCTGCAATTGATCCATGGCTATGGCGGCAATAGTTTTCGCATTTCCGGTGAACGTTACAGCGGTTCGGTTTTGGTGCATCCACGCCAAACGGCAATCTGGACACCGCCAGCTAAACCCGAAACATTGGTGATTGATGACCTTTTGCCGCATTTCGGCGATGATTTTCCGCCTTTGTTTATTCTTGGGGTTGGCGGCGCACCAATGGATCCAATGAATGATTTATCGGCGGCACTTCGCCATCATGGAATTGCGCTTGAGGTTATGTCAACGCCGGCGGCTTGCCGCACATGGAATGTGCTGATGAGCGAGGGGCGCAATGCCGTTACCGGCCTTTATGACATTGCCTAAACAATTTTTCGCACGGTTTGGTTTGCATGACCGATAACGCCAAAACCGCCTTAGCTGCATTGCGTGATAGCGATCATCCGTTTGGCCGTCCTTTGGCGCTTTGTTTGATGTTTGAACCGGCCAATGACCAATCTCTTGCCGCCTCGATATTTGATCTTGCGATTGCGCTTGATTCGGCGCTTCACATCCCAAGCGAGTCACTTCTTGCCGCAATCCGTGTTCAATGGTGGGTTGATGCCTTATCTGACAGCACCGCCCAAACAGCCCTGCTTGTCACACAATTGCATGCGCAATTTCAAACATATGACGGGTTACAGTCAGACATCATTGATTTAATCGGCCATTGGCAAACCGCTTGCCATGATGAAAATCGCGACAATAGTGACGGCTGGGCGGCAGTTTGGGCGCTTGTCGCCAAACATATGGGGCAGGCGGCGCAATTGGCAATTGCCACCGATATTGGCCATCAGTTGCATCACGCGATCCGTGGGCATGAACCACATGCGGCAAAGCCCTTGAACAGGCAAAAAATCAGCGCGCTTCGCCGCGATGATGCTGGGCAAAAACGGTCATTTCTGTATCTGGCGGCTTGCTGGCTTCGCTATATGCAACGCCCGAATGCAGACGCCAATCATCCGGCGCTGGTGTGGAAAATGCTGGCATGGCAGCTATTCGGCCCACCAAAATAAATCTGTTCACCAAAGTAAATGGGTCACCAAAGTCATTTGGGTCTGAAAACGGCGCATTCCAGCAATCTCGTTTATAACGCTGTTGCGCTGCCCCATACCGCCAATTTGGTCAAGGCGCGTTCGGCATAAGCAGCTTTACGATCACGCCCACGCGGTCGCCGCCCGCGCTCATTCACCGGCAATTCAGGAAACAGGCCGAAATTGACATTCATTGGCTGAAAACTATCAGCCATGGCACCGCCGGTAATATGCGCAAGAAGCGCGCCATGCGCGGTATCGGCTGGTGGGGCAATCCATTCACTACCAAGCATCTCAGCTGCGGCCATTCGGCCAGCAAGCAAACCAATCGCCGCCGATTCAACATAGCCTTCAACACCGGTAATTTGCCCAGCAAAGCGCAAATTTGGTTTTGCCTTCAGCCGCAATTGCGGGTCAAGCAGACGCGGCGAATTGATAAAGGTATTACGGTGCAACCCGCCAAGCCTTGCAAATTGTGCATTTTCAAGACCCGGGATCGTTTGGAAAACCCGCACCTGTTCGCCATGTTTCAGCTTTGTCTGAAACCCGACCATATTATACAGCGTGCCAAGCGCGTTATCCTGACGAAGCTGGATAACCGCATGGGGGCGAGACCCGTCATGTGCATTGGTAAGGCCAACCGGCTTCATTGGCCCCCAACGCAGCGTTTCGCGCCCGCGCGACGCCATGATTTCAATTGGCATACAGCCATCAAAATAAGGGGTGTTTTCTTCCCATTCCTTGAATGACATTTTTTCGCCAGTTAACAGCGCGTCAATAAAGGCTTCATATTGCGGCTGTGTCATGGGGCAATTGATATAATCCTTGCCATCGCCGCCATCAGTGGATTTGTCATATCGTGACTGGAACCAAGCCACATTCATATCCACACTGTCAAAATGGACAATGGGCGCAATCGCATCAAAAAAAGCCAGATCATCTTCACCGCCCCAGCGCCGGATTGACTCGGCTAGTTCAGGCGAGGTTAGCGGGCCAGTGGCAATGATGACCTGTTGCCAATCTTCGGGAATATCGGCAATTTCTTCGCGTTGAACCGTGATCAGCGGGTGACTGTTGATTTTGGCCTCGACAGCGGCAGAAAAACGGTCACGATCAACCGCCAAAGCGCCACCAGCAGGTACTTTTTCAGCATCTGCGGCCTGCAAGATCAAAGACCCCAAAATTCGCATTTCCTGATGCAAAACACCAACAGCATTTGCCGTTGCATCATCTGACCGAAACGAATTGGAACAAACCAGTTCGGCAAGGCCTTCGCTATGATGTGCATCGGTTTTGCGCGTTGGGCGCATTTCATGGATTACAACAGGCACATTCATGCTGGCAATTTGAAAGGCAGCCTCACAACCAGCAAGACCACCACCAATCACATGAACAGGAGCAAGATCAGTCATCATCAATCACTTTTTTAAAACACGGGCAAGATAGGTGCCGGTATGGGAATCAGCAACTTTTGCCACTTGTTCAGGCGTGCCTTCGGCAACGATATAACCGCCGCCATCGCCGCCTTCAGGGCCAAGGTCGATAATCCAGTCGGCAGTTTTAATCACATCCATATTATGTTCGATCACAATGACACTATTGCCCTGTTCGACCAATTCTTGCAGAACCTCGAGCAGCTTGGCGATGTCATGGAAATGTAGGCCGGTTGTTGGCTCATCCAGAATATAAATCGTGCGCCCCGTTGCGCGGCGCGATAACTCCTTGGATAGTTTGACACGTTGCGCCTCACCACCTGACAGTGTGGTTGCTTGCTGGCCAATACGAACATAGCCAAGCCCAACACGAAGCATGGTTTCCAGCTTTTCGCGGATAGATGGCACCGCCTTGAAATAGTCAACGCCTTCTTCAACCGTCATATCCAGAACATCGGCAATGGATTTGCCGCGCCAGGTAATTTCCAGCGTTTCCCGATTATAACGGCGTCCTTTGCAGCTATCGCAGGTTACATAGATATCAGGCAGAAAATGCATTTCGATCTTGATCAGACCATCGCCCTGACAGGCCTCGCAGCGCCCACCTTTGACATTGAACGAAAAACGCCCTGGCGCATAACCGCGCGCCTTGGCCTCGGGAAGACCTGCAAACCATTCGCGGATCGGCGTGAAAGCCCCTGTATATGTTGCCGGATTTGACCGCGGTGTGCGGCCAATCGGTGATTGATCAATATCAACAACCTTATCTAGAAATTCTGCGCCATAAATGGCTTTGTGCGGGGCAGGGATCTCGCGAGCTTTATGCAAATTCCGCGCAAGTGATTTCCATAAGGTTTCCAGAACCAAGGTCGATTTACCGCCGCCTGAAACCCCAGTGACACAGGTCATCACACCAAGCGGGAATTTCACCGAAACATCCTGCAAATTATTCCCTGTGGCGTTTTCCACGCGGATAAAGCGGCCTTTTTTCGGCGTGCGACGTTTTTTCGGCACAGCAATTTCTAACTTGCCCGATAAATATTGGCCGGTTAGTGAGTCCGGATGGTTCATCACCTCATCGGGCGTGCCAGCGGCAACAACATGACCACCATGAACCCCCGCACCAGGCCCCATATCGACAACATAATCAGCCAGCAAAATCGCTTCTTCATCATGTTCGACAACCAAAACGGTATTGCCAAGATCACGAAGCCGAACCAATGTTGATAACAGCCGGTCATTATCGCGCTGATGAAGCCCAATTGACGGTTCATCAAGAACATATAAAACCCCTGTCAGGCCGGAACCAATTTGTGACGCAAGTCGGATACGCTGCGACTCACCGCCTGACAAGGTGCCAGAATTGCGCGACATTGCCAGATAGCCAAGTCCGACATTGACCAAAAAGCCAAGCCGTTCATTGATTTCTTTTAGAATACGCGCGGCAATTTCCGAGTCCTGACCGGTTAATTTCACACTTAAATCAACAAACCATTGGCGGGCATCAGCAATCGATAACCGGGCAATATCAGATATGTCATGCATATCAATTTTGACGGCCAAGGCCTCATTTTTCAGGCGCTTGCCCTTGCAGCTTGTGCAGGGCAGGTTCGCCCGATATTTTTCCATTTCGTCACGCACCCATGACGAATCGGTTTCACGATAGCGACGCCCAAGATTGGGCATAACCCCTTCAAACGGCTTGACCGTGCGATATGACCGCATGCCATCATCAAAATCGATTGTGACAGGCACTTTGCCCGATCCATGAAGAATGATCGACTGAACATCATCATCCAGATCATTGAATGGGACATCGAGCGAAAATTTAAATTGTTTTGCCAGTGATTCCAGCGTTTGCAGATAATAGCGAGACGTGCTTGCCGACCAAGGTGCCAAGGCACCATTGCGAAGGCTGGTTTGGCGATCAGGAACGACAAGCTGTTCGTCAAAATGGCTTTTGACCCCAAGACCGTCACAAGCCCCGCAGGCACCAAACGGATTATTGAACGAAAACAGCCGCGGTTCGATCTCATCAATGGTAAAGCCCGAGTCAGGACAGGCAAATCTGGCAGAAAACACAATCCGGTCGTCATGATCTGCATGATCGGCAAAGACCAAACCGTCACTAAGGCCAAGCGCCGTTTCCAATGAATCTGCAAGACGCGTTGCCAATTCATCGTGATCACCGGTGATCACAACGCGATCAACAACAACCTCGATATCATGTTTTTTCTGCTTATCCAGTGTTGGCGTATCGTCAACATCATAAATTTCGCCATTAATGCGAACCCGGCTGAACCCCTTGCGATGCAATTCGCCAAGCTCTTTTCGATATTCACCTTTGCGGCCGCGAACGATTGGTGCCAATAAATATAGCCGTGCGCCATCATCAAGCGCCAACAAGATATCGACCATCTGGCTAACGGTTTGGCTGCGAATTGGCAGACCCGTTGTTGGTGAATAGGGAATGCCGATCCGCGCCCATAACAGCCGCATATAGTCATAAATTTCAGTAACCGTGCCAACGGTTGATCGCGGGTTGCGTGATGTTGTTTTCTGTTCGATCGAAATGGCTGGCGACAAGCCTTCGATCAAATCAACATCCGGCTTGTTCATCATATCCAGAAACTGGCGTGCATAGGCCGACAGTGATTCAACATAACGGCGCTGGCCTTCAGCATAGATCGTGTCAAAGGCAAGTGATGATTTGCCCGAACCGGACAGGCCAGTCAAAACGACAAGCTGGTCACGCGGTAAATCAATATCCACATTGGCAAGATTATGCTCGCGCGCACCACGCACCGAAATCATGCGCGGTTCAATGCCTTTGGCAGGGCGGGTGGTTTGCTGAGCCTTTTTGGCAAGCGGGGTTCTTTTGGTTTCGTTTGGCATGGGTGGACTATAGACCGTCTGGCTGTTGGTTTACTAGTCTTTTCGCGGTGATTTGCGCCGAAAAACTGATTTGCAATTTTCACAAAACCCATCGCATTTTGACCCGTCACAACAGGCTAATTTCACATATTTGCGATTGATCCGAACGATGGCCGATTTATCCTTGTCATACCCTTACCAGCATGGGTAATCTGGATTGATAAATCGGGACATTATTTTAGCCCAAAAATCCAAAACTATTTCATTCAGGAGCAAAATCGCAATGGCAGGCAGCGTTAACAAAGTCATCCTAGTTGGCAATCTAGGGCGCGACCCTGAAGTGCGGTCAACACAAGACGGCAGCAAAATCGTCAATCTATCAATCGCCACTTCCGAACGCTGGAAGGATAAAAACACCGGCGAACAGCGCGAAAAGACCGAATGGCACCGCGTTGTCATCTTTAACGAGAACCTTGGCCGGATCGCCGAACAATATCTTCGCAAAGGATCAACATGCTATATCGAAGGCCAGTTGCAAACCCGCAAATGGACCGATCAGCAGGGCGTTGAAAAATACACAACCGAAGTGGTTCTGCAACGTTACCGTGGGGAAATGACGCTTCTAGGTGGACGTGGCGATTCATCCAGCATGGGCGATAGCGGCGGCTATAGCGGCAATCAGGTCAGCTATGATCAAACCCCGCAAGCCGGCGGCCAATCAAGCCCGCCACCAATGCGCAGCTCAAATGATATGGATGACGATATTCCGTTCTAAATCAATATTTTAATA
>Ga0222719_10000404_pt1 | contig 42824 bp, 27 predicted proteins | sample C33_34DmetaG_FD_165039 | JGI IMG/M metagenome (GOLD analysis project Ga0222719, IMG submission 165039) | Estuarine water microbial communities from San Francisco Bay, California, United States - C33_34D | ecosystem: Environmental > Aquatic > Marine > Unclassified | place: USA: California... | reverse complement strand
TCTTTGATTAGGCCAAGTATACTTCTGTTCGTTTTCTTTTAATTTCTTAGCAGACAATTCAACCGCTTCTACTCTTGCATTAAGAGTATAATATGACCCAACTATAGAAGCAAACATTGCTAATACGGTAATAATCTGTGGCAAGCTAACACTAATGTCCGCTTTTCCGTCACCATTAAGATCAACCTTAGCCATTACTTTTTAGTTTTATATTCAAAATTATCGCCTGATAATGCAAGTTTATCAATAACTTCAGATTGATAATCTCTTAGCATTTTTTCAAGTTTGTCTTTTTCGTCTACAATTTGTAGCATTTGGTTTTCTAAAGATTCATTTTTACCTTTAAGGGATTCAAGCTCTTCAGGATTCTTACCTATAAATGTGTATATAACTACAGATAAAGATCCAACAAGCATACCTACAATTACTTTAAATATATCGTTATTTGTTTCTGGTATTTCATAAAAAGCTAAAAACAATAGTAATCCCATAACTAAGATAAATACTGTTGCTGCTCCTATATAACCACGTAATTCTTTATTTTTGAACGGATTTTCCATTATTTTTATTTTTTAGTTTTTCTATTATTTGTATAACAGTATATACAAGTGTTGCTGTTAAAACTAAAGTAGATAATATTGGATTGATTTCACTTATAGATGCTCCGGTTAACGCCGAGATACTTATGCCGTATATTTTCAAATCTTCCATTTTAATATTTACAAGAACTTTTCATTGTTACAGGACTTACTCTTTTTGGTTTACCCGGCGGTTGCCCTAATCTATTTTTTTCGTTAATTTTTTTTCTTTTTTCAGCAGCTGACATTTCGCTTGCTGTTTTTGGTGTATCACTTGATATTCTTTTTTTAGGACGGCAGTAAGGTGTACCTCTGCTTTCTCCTTCACTTCGACCACACGGCTTACCAGTTTTAACATCAGTCCATTCTTCTTTAAACCAACGTCTAAGTGATGCTCCTTTTTTAGTTTTACGTGCAGTCATTATCCTAATTTACCCCCCTTTTTACGGCATTTAGCAATATAACCCGATGCATAAGCTGAAGGAAATACCCTATATTTAGCTTTTGCTTTACGATAACATGCATCCTTCAACGCCAAAGGTGTAGATGTTTTTGCTGTTATTGGGTTATATTTCATCTTTTTACTTTTTTTCTTTTTAATCCCCTATTAATATTTCTATTTGTATTTCTAGGATCAAACTTTTTAGATTTTTTAGTTTGCTTTTCAATCATATTTAAATCCCACTCGCTCCAACCAAGCGATAATGCTATTGCCTGCCATAATTCTGTTTCAGATTGCATAGCTGTTTTAATATGATCAGCTTTTAAAACAACTCTATCAGCAGGTAAGTTTGTTGCTGCAGAAATTATTTGGCCACCAGCTAAAAATGCAGGATTTTCTAAACTAAAGCCTTCAGTAAATACTTTTTCTTTAGATTGCTTATATGTAAATGTTTTACCAGCTGAATTTAATTTTCTTAATTTAGAATTAATTGGAGGTGATATTGCAGTAGCTGAAATTACAACTTCAGTATAATCAGGTCTACCGCTTTTTTGCTGGTCTATTATTTCAAGGATCATGTTTTTAACAGTAGCAGCCGCAGCACCGTAAACCCCAACCCCACGTAATAATGTGTCTAAACTACTATTGCCTATTCTAAACAATCTTGATTTTTCTTTATCATCATCTTCATCGTCAAATAATAAAGCAAACAATCCTTGTTGTAATGCAGAGAATATAATATTCTGTATTACGCTATAATACATAATTTTACTTATATTCGTCTTCCAATCACCGCGTCCATTAATTAAATCTAATGTAGCTTTTTTAGTTAAACGAGCATACTGCATAGGTGTGTTACCAAAAGCTAATATAAGACGTCCTAATGAGCTTGCTTGCTGTGATGATATTCTATCAGGTCTTGCAGACTGTTGTGTTTCTTCTGCAATTTCTTGAAAATCAGTAAATGCTTTTTGTTCAGCTTCTTGTTGTGATAACCCTTCTTTTAAATATTTATTTATTCTATTTCTATAGAATGTAGCACCACCAGACGCAATTGCAAAACTATCAGCAATTTGTGTTGGTGTAAATCCAAATTTAAGTATTGCACTCAATGCTGCTCTTGCTGTATTTTCAGCGCCTTTAGCTGCTCTTGCAATTTCATCTGCATTTACATCAGTTTGTAAACCGGACCTTCTTTGCTTAAGAAAGTCTGAATTAAATAACGTAGCAAAATCTTTCCAATATTGTGGTTGATTAGCTAATGCTAATGCTGCATTGAGCGGATTATTGTCTGTAAAGTTTATAAAGTTAACGGCAGATAATGTTTGTAGTACAGCAGATCTTGCATTAAAGAACATAATAGCACCTACAGAATTATTAGTCCAATCCATAAATTGTTGTTCAATTCTGCTTATACCAAATTTTCTATTTGTGCCAGTACGCATACGGTCAAGCATATCATTTAAAGCCTCAACATATCTATCACCATATAAAGCTCTTAGCTTTTCTTTATTTTTATCAGAAAATATAATATCAACATTATTTTTCCATTCAGTTAAAAATTCACTTCTTTTAACACCATTTATATATGATACAATGTCTGTAGTAATATCACCTGAATCCCAATTTTTAGATGGTTCTGGATAACCTTCTGGCTGTAAAGCCATTAGTCTTTCGGCAAATGCTTTAAGCTCTTTATTCTTTCTTACAATTTTTATATTTTCATTAATAAGAGCTTGGCTTCCTTTTGTATCAGGAATTTCCATACCTTGTTGATTCCAAATATAAATACGAACAGCGTCTTGATTTGTTAAACCTGTTGCGTTCTTTTTTGTTAATCCGCCAGGTACATTTTTCTTTGCTTCTTTTTTAAGAATCTGCCACTCACGAAGAGCATTCTGTTTTGCTGCTTCGTATTGTTGTATACCGCGAGAAAATGGTCTAAGCAGATTTTCACGATACCATTCCATTTGTTGATCACCGGTTTTGCCACCAGCTAAAGTTGCGTATAGCAAACCAACAAAATCATCAGCTGAATAAGGAATAAAGAATTTATTACGGCCTTTACCTTTACCTAAAATTCTAGCTTCAATAGGTGAAAACTGTTTTGTAGCTCTGATACCACTTGATTGTTCTAATAGTTTATTAAATTCTTTATTTAATGATCTTGAAAACTGTGTTTTGCCTTCATTATCTTTAATATTAAACGCATCTTTAATATTACCGTTTATTTCAGCTTTGCCATTTTTGTATTCTATAAAAACAATTTTTCCAGGGTCAATACCATTATCTATTGCCGCTACTTTAGTATTAAAATATCTATCTAAAAATGTTTTCCAATCTTTAGGCATTTTTTGTCCATACCCAGCCTTATCAACTTTTCTTGCATCAGAAACGGATAAAGCAAATAATTTATAATTTTCTTTTGCTTTTTGAACTTCTTCCATAAAAAGCTGTTTGCCATTTTCTTTTTTAGAAAGATCTTTAGCTAAATTTAAAAGCTTTTTCCATACAATATGATTCTGAACAGCATGCTCAAATTCGTATGTTTGCTTTTTAAAATATTGTTTAATGTTACCGTCTTTATCCGTACGATAAATTTTAATTTTTTTGCCATTTTTATCTAAAACAAAGTCTTCTATAGCTTCAGGGTCAATTCCAATAAATTCAGCACCTAGTCTATGCCAGTGCCCCACTTCATTATTAGAAGTTTGCAATGTTCTTTCAAGAAAATCGTATATATTAGGGTTTTCTTTAAGTAAATCAAAATAAGCACCCCACATATCATCATAAATATTTAGGTAAGCCTGTTGCAATTTAAAAATTTGACCACTTTTTAAAAGTTTTATAAATTCAGTATAATTAGTTCCATAAGCTTTATTAGGCCTATAAAAAAATACATTGTATTTTTCGCGTATACTTGTTTTATTTTTTATTTTAGTATTTATTATTTTTTTTCTAAAATCATTAATACGCTTTTCTACATTTTTAGATTTTTTTGAATCTTTTTTCTTTAATTCATCAAAACCAGGTATAATACTCGTATTTAATATCCAAGAAGGCCAAAAACTTCCAGATCTAGCTTTTATATTACCTACTTTTTCTTGAAAAATTTTAGCATTATTTAACTCCTCTTTTTGATATTTTTTCCATTTTTCCGTATTATTAAGAATATCATTAGCAGATGGTGTATTGCTAAATTGTACTGAAGCTGGATTGGAATCTATATTTCTATTTTCAGTAAATTTTGGATTATAAGCTATAAATACAGTTTCTTCGCCATCTGGGGTGCGTATTTCATAATCATATGTATCCCATCCTAAATCCTTAGCAAATTTTTCATTTAAAGATCTATATAACCTTTTTCTGCTTTTTTCTTTAGCAGTAAATGTTATAGAATTTAATTTTTGGCTTTTAATTAAATCTATAGTTGCATTAGCTACAGTCCCAAATACTTTAAATTGGTTAGTAAGCCCTCCCACTGCAACCCCTGTTATATCTGTAGAGCCATCTAATGCATCTGCAAAAGTCATAGCCCATGACTTTGGATCATTGTCAATAACCTCACGTAGCCCAATACCTTCTGTTTGCTCAAATACACTATAATCAAAAGCAGCCGGGTCTTTAAATGTTTTTATTTCATAATCTACTTCTCCTACTTTAAATTTATATAATTTTGAACTTTCATCTAATGGATTTAATGGCTCTTGTATCCATTTGCCTTCAGCTTTAGTTGTAAGGCTAAACTGAACAGTGTTGTCATCATATTCATGCATTATACTATCCATTATTAATGGATAATTTTTACGTAATTTATTACTGTCCGTAGTTTCTAATAGTTTAACCAGATCTGGTCTTTCTAAATTGTACTCAAGTTTAGCTTCATTAGCCAATGATTTTGAAAACTGTAATCCTTCTGATCTATCTATTTGTTTTGCAATTAATGCTTTAAAGTTTTCAGGTAAAGTAATTTCAGTAATACCTGCAATTTCCTCGTATCTACTTAAAACATCAGGATCTTGCAAAACTTCCATTGTAGCATCAAATGCAATTTCTTCTGCAACAGCTTCAACAATAGCTGTTTTACGCGTTCCCTGCGTTGATCGGCCAACATCGGAACCTAAAAAGTATTTTATAAATTCAGCTGTAGTAAGTTTTTTCTTTGTAAATATTTTTTTACCTTCTGCAGTGCGCTCCCGCATTTGCTTGCCGCTTTTATCTAAAACAGGTTCAGCAAAGTCTTTAAATCTTCTATTAATTAAAGACTGAGGTAATTTATCATATATAGCCTTAAAATTGTCCCGTAAAAACAATTCATAATCTTCTTGTCTACCTACAAATTTAGCTATAGGCTTTTTAAGCTCTGTTCTAAATGCTTTTTGTAATTCAAGTTTAAATTTAGGATCTTCAGGGCTTGGTAGTTTAGTACCAAATGTTTTTATTACAGCTTTTTTAACTTTAGTTACAAGCTCTTCTGGTAATCCTATTTCTTTACGTAAGCTTTTTATTTCATCAGCAACATTAGTCTCTTCTGCGGCTTCTAAAACGTCTTCTGTGACTGTGTCTGTAACGCCTTTTGCTTCTGTAACATCAACAGTAAATTCAGTACCTAAAACTCTTTGGGCTGCTTCAATTGCTCTTTTAGGTAGTAAACTATTTATATAACCGGCTAATGGTGCCCCTTTAGCTTTTTCAGGGGTATATGACATTATCATGTCAAGAATACCACGCTTGCCTGTTTCTATTTCATCTTTTAGTAGTTGATATTCAAAGCCTGGTACATTGCGATACTTATTTACAATTCTGTCTACAATGGGCTTGAACTCATCTATAATATCTAACGCGTTTGCGGCGCCTTGTGCTTCATATATTTGTTGTACTCTATCGGAAGCTTTTGATTTTGAAAATTGTGCTACATCACTTTCAATAGCTGCTTGAATACCTGATAATTCTTTTGAAAGCTCACCTTTTTTTACAGATTTATTATACTCTTTAAGAAAGTTATATACATCTCTACCAGAATCAAATTTTATTTTACTAAATCCAAATTTTCTTAATATAGGCCTTATAAAATCCCCAAGCTTTGTAAATATATTTTCGTTATATTTTATATCGCCTAATAATATAGCATCTGAAAATGCAGTAAAATATTCGTCTATACCTTCATTTTCTAAATACTCATCACTGTAAAGTCTCTCGCCTTTATCATTTTTAGCAAACAGCCTTTCTTCAATTATAGCTAATTGATCTTTGCTAATTATATTTTTAAATTCAGCTACTATTTTTTTTCTGTCTTTTCCTTTTAGCTCTTTATTTAAAATCCCATGCAAAAGTTCGTGACTACCTACTGTTACAGCGCGTGTTTCTTTTGCTGTGTCTGTGTTAATAGTAATTACCCCATTTTCTATAAAGCCATCAGATTCTAAGTAATCATTAAGCTTTTTACTGCCTTTATATTTTTTAGCAATTTCTTTTTTATTAAGCGACTGTACTTTTAGTCCTAACTTTTTAGCGCCTTTTTCAGCAAATTGAATGGATTGTTCTAATTTTTTTTCTGTTATAATTTGATCAATTCTATTATCTAATTCTTCTAATCTTTTTGAATCGCGTTTTGTTAGGCTAGGATTGTTAACTTTTTTAATTTTATTTCTTAAAGCATTTTGCTCTTTTAATAAATCAATTACTTCAGCCTTATTAGCTTCTGGAACATTAACGTCTTCAAGTATATTATTAAAAAAAGTAGTACTAGCAAGATTTTCTTTAGCTTTTTCTGCTTGCTCTTTTGTAATTTCGCCTTTTTTAGCTCTATTATTTATTTCCTCGGAAACTATTGTTTCAGCATTTTTAATTTTAGCTAAATTAATCGCTGCGTCAGATGTTTTTTCTTCATTAATAAATAAATCTGAAGCATTATTATAATTTGTATTTTTAAGCTCTTTATCTATTTTTAATCTAGTTATACTTTTGCTAATGTTTTTGGACTGTCCTAAAATGCTAATTGGAGCAGATCCAAGCCCTGCAAATGCTTCAAACCCAATTTCAGCTGCGTCCATTTCTTGTCCAGCAACAAATCTTCCAGCTATTTCTCCAGTTGCTCCTCCGGCTATTTCAATACCTCCAATAGCCCCAGCAGCGGCTACACCTGCTCTTTTAAATCCAGCTTTAGCTATTTTGCTACCAACACCTTTAGCAATACCCATTGTAGCCAATTCAATTGCACCAATAGTTAGCCCTCTGCCTAAAGCTTTATTTTTAAGGTCAGATAATTTTTCTTCATTTTGTAAAAATGCTCTTACATTTTCAACTGTTAAATTATCTCCTAATTCTTTATTTAATAATTCTGAAAATGTTAAACCAGTTTCTAATGCTGCCATTGCTCCACCCATTGCACCAGCAATTCCCCCCGGTATTGCGCCTACTAAAGCAAAAGGAGCACCAGCTAAAGCCCCTGCCCCTAATCCCGCTGTTGCGGCTGTTGCAACTTCATCAGATTTTAATGCTCCAATTTGCATTGCAATAGAGCTAGCTAATTCTTGAGTCAATACGGTCGGATTTAAAGCAGCACCTTTTATAAAGCCCCACCAGCCGCCCCCTTCTTCTTCATATATTTTATTAAACTCACGCATCTCGTCGGATTGCATGATATTCTTATTAGTTTCTTCATTGGCTTTTATAAAATTTAAAATAGTTTCATCATCTGCTTCAGCCCCTTCTCTATATAAATTTATACTAGGGTCTACTAAACTAGATTGTTCTAATCCTTTATTAGCAGCCCTGTAAATATCACCAAAAAAATCAGTTAAAGAATTTTTTCCAAAAGCTCTTTCAATTGCTGTGTCTTTTTCTTGTGAACCCAAAGAAGGCATTTCCAAAGACAAATCCATATTTGTGGGTGCTACATTTACCTCCGCAAGCGCACCCATTTGATCTTCCCGCGGAGGAGTTATCTTTCCCAAAGAATCAATTGTTGCTTCTGGAAATTTGTTTAAAAAAGTATTTACTTTATCTTCCGGTATATTATATTTTTTTCCGTTTGGTAATGTATATATAGGCATATTAAATTCTATTTATTTTATTCCAGCTTGTTCTTTTTGTATTCTAAGTCTAGCTCTTTGAGCAGAATCAGCTTTATTTAATTCACTTAAAGTATTAGCAGTGTTTATTTCATTTAATGTACCTTGCACATCAATATCATCTAAAATTTCAAATTCAGTTTCATCAAATTCTTCTTCTTTTTCTTCTGCTTCTTCACCGAACATAGTTAAACGATCAGTAATACTATAACCATATAAATCCTTAATAAATTTATCTATTGCCGCACCAGTTGTTTCCCCTATAATAAATGGTTTTTGTTTACCATCAACTTCTATAACATATGCATTTGGATTTAAAAGTTCTCCATCATCATCTGTTTGTGTATTTTGATAAATTTCAAGACCGGGTAAATTTGTATTTGCATAGTTAATAAAAGATTTTGCTTGACTTTCATTTATTGCATTAGGCCCTAAAAATTTTTTTATAGGTTTTAAAAATACTGAAGTCGCTTTTAATTCTCTTTGACGCATTAATTCATCAAACTCCCATTTATTTAAATCTCCTTTTCTTTTAGCTTGCTCAGCCTTAATTTTATTAACCCTATCGTACTCGGTTTTAAGATTAGACGATGTGTTTAAAGCTATAGTTTTATATTGTTGTTTAACTCTATTAACAAAGTCTTCTGGTAAAGCAATATCTTTAAATGATTGTATATATTCATTTTCATCAATTTCTCCATCATTATTTGCGTCAATAGCATTTTTGCCCGTAAGTGTTTTAAACATAGGTGCTAACTCTCCAAATGGCCCACCCATTTTTAAAAAGTCTGTTGCTAGTGAAAGAGCTTGTTTTGGTTGCATTTCAAGATTTCTAAAATAGTTATCAATCTTTTGTTCAAGATATGCACTTTGTTCAGTATCTTCACCTCCAATAAACATTCCTTTAGAGGCTGCTTGTTCTGCAATACCTATAATATCTTTTTCTATTTTATTATGAGTTTCATAATCTTTTGTAGTTAATTCAGGTAAATCATCAAAAGAAACTTCCTGACCTGTTGTATTACTTTTAAAATACATTTGACCATCTTTAAATACTGGCTCACCATTTAATTGCACAATATCTTGTATCAGACCTTTTTCATCAGCTGTTAAAGAATCTGAAAAATCACCACCTTCAGATATTTCTTTGTAAGCTTGTGAATATTCTTTTATAGCATTAATAGAGCCTTGCATTTGTGCAATTTTTTTATTTTGATTAGATAAAGAATCCATATAATCAAATTGGTTCATTGATCCTTTTTGACTAACTAATTGCCTATTTTCATCTTTAACAGATAAAGCTTGCTGTGTATACCAGCCTCGCCAAGCCTCAGGTATACTATCAGTCTGTAAAGCCCCTAAGCTTTTATAGTCTTTAGCCTTTATTAATTCTTCTCTTTCTTTTTCTAGTCTAAGTTTTTCTGCTTCGGCTTCTCTTTTTTGTTGGGCTGTTTCAAAAGTACGTACACCCCTGTCTACAGCATTGCTTATACTAACATATCTGTCTGCAGAAATCCCTGCGCCTCTTATTAATGCTAAATTTGCCATATTATTTTATTTTTATCCGCCTAGTTTTGCTCTTAACGCATCATTTATAGACATTGAGCTTGGACTATTGTATTTACTTATTCCAGGGGTTGTTAATTTTTGAGCCCCAGCAGTTTGTAATTCATTTCCAGACGTTACTGATTTTATTGATCCCCTTGTATTTTGTGATTTATTATATTTTTTAAAATCTGTTGGGCCACCTAATGCTCCTAATGCACCGCCTGCCGCTTCGGCAATACCACCAACTAAGTCCTGCGTTGCTGCTGCCCTTGCTGCATCTGCTGCTGCTTTTCTTTGTTGTGACATGCCTAATAATGTTTCTGTTCTTTCAAATTCCTTGTCTTGGACATATTGTTGACCGGTCGCTCTTGCTTGTTGTAATTGCATTTGCCCTTGGCCTGCAGCCATTTGATTTGCAGCTTCTTGTTGTCCAATACTTGCCGACGCAGCCTGAAGATTTTGAGATTGTTGCCCAGCCATTGCCTGCGCCAATGCTGCAATACCAGACCCCCCAGCCGCAGCTTGCATGCCAGATAGTGTACTAGCTAAACCTTGTTGCTGTTGTTGAGCTTGAAACTGTGCTTGTTGTTGATTAACAGTTAAGTCTTCAAAAGGGTTTGTCATTTGAGCTGAAGGGTCCTTAAACTCAAATGTTTCGTAAGCTTGTCTTCGTTGAGCTAATTCTGCTTTAGCAGATTCTTGTTCTTCTTTTCTAGCTTTACTTCCTATAAGAGAACCCGCTGCTTTTATAATTCCAGGAGCAGCTGCTGCTATTAATGGTAAAGGCATAATATTTTATTTTTAATTACTACTTATATTTATTTCAGAATTTACTGCATATAATTCAGTAAAATCTGTTGAATTATTTGTCATTTTAACATTAGCGTTATAGCCAAGTACACCATTACTATTTATTACATTATTTTTAGCAAACATAAAGTAATCACCTATTGCAGGCCTTGGCGTTGTTGAATCTACATCAACAGTAAAACTATATTTATCAGATGAAATTGCAATACAACTACCTAATTCAACTAATTGATTATTTTTTTTGTAATAAACAATGTCACCTGTCTGCAGTGATGTGTTTAGTTTTTGATTGAAGTTTATAGTTAAATTTGCCATTTATTACGCCATTTTAAATTTTAGATAATTTAGATTAGAGGGATTATATGTACCATGAATACTTTGATTTCCCATCATTTTATTAGTAATATATAAATTATTTTTTTCATGATAAGTGTAATCCCATCGATTTCCTTTTTGGTAATCAATTTGTGAAAATGAATAATTTGTAGCACTATTGATTAGTTTACTACTGCTAACACTTTTAAAAGAATAAATAGAAAAAGGAACTTTTCCAAAAGCTAAAATTGGACTTTTAGAATCTGTAAGCCGTTTTGTTGTAATTCCAAAACTAAATTGTATACCTGCAAAATTTGGTAATGCTATCAATCCATCAGGTCCTTGAGTTTCTGAAATATATACATTATTCCCCCCTCCAATATAATAATTTTTCCAACGGTTTACTCTACTATTCGAACTTGGCCACCACCCGGTTTCTTCTAACGCAGCATAACCACCGCCTATATCTAAAGTTGTATTTATAATAGTTCCTGCTATATCAATAGATACTCTTTCTGTTGTAACTATATCTTCATTATTTAATGCTTTAGATGAAGGGGAAACCAAATCTATAGGAATTTTTAAACTTGTTATATCTCCGTTGTTAATAGCAACCCATAATCCAATAAAAGACGCATAATCAGCGGTAGCGGCGGAAGGAGCCGATAATACCACTGTATAACCTGTTTTTGTATAAGTTGTATTTCCTAAAGGCCCAGCACTTGTAGATCTAATGTCTAAATCAAAATAATCACCATTTCTTAATAAATCAGGAACATTTGGCGTTGCTGAAACATTCCATCGAAAATTAGAAGCACCTAATTTAGCAAATGTTGTTCCATTTAAAAACTCTAAAACATTATTATTATCTAAATATTGTTGAGGTATAATTTTTATATTAGTGGCATCTGCAGTATACCCATATACACCACCACCGGCTGGCGCATTATCTGTTATTCTATTAGCCGTACTATCAAAATTACTTGATCCATCATCATATCTATCAAGAGCAACTGTAGTATTGTAGTCTTCTATTACGTTGTATTGATTCAATGTATTTTGCGCAATATGATCGTTATTATCTTGATCATCAATTGCTCTTCTTCTCATTTCATACGATGTACCAGATAATTTATTGAATGTGCTGTCTGCCGTAACATCATCAAAAGTAAAGTCTAATTTATATTCGTCCGCTCCTCGTAATAAATTAAAATCAAAACTAGAATTACCATTATTATCAAAATAAGCATCATAAGTAAAAGTTAAAGCATTAGCGTCTATTGATGCCCCTTGTACTGGCTTTATATTAAAACCTTTTGAGGATATGTCCTGTACTATAGCATCATAATTTGCTTTATTATCTATCTTAATACTACCTGTTAAAGTTTGCTTTTCATTTTTAAATATAGTACTACTAATAGGATAACTGTATTTTATTATATCATTATACAGCTCGTGCTTCTTAGTGTTTGTAAATAATTTTAAGTGCGAACCATCTAAAGAACAAACACCCTTGTTAAACAACCACCCTGCTTGTGTGCCTGAAGTTATGTTTTTAGTACTTACTGTAAATAATTTTTCATTATTTTTTTGTATCAGATTAGTTGCTGTAAACGAAGCTAAGTTGCCAGGTATTGTTTCATTTGAATTATTTCTAACAAATATTCTTACATCTTCATCAAGCAAAGAACTTGTAGCATAGTATTTTGGGTATACATTAGAAGACTCATTTATTGGTGACCAAGATCTATCATTTTCATTAGGGCCATTAACTTGCTCTGCACATCCAGCTAATTTAACTTCAACTAAATGATATTTTGTAATAACATTACCGTTGGCATCTATCGTTTTATTAGAATTTAAATTTACATTTACATTTACTTCATTAAATGATATAGTTGCATCACTATTTAAATCAACAAGCAAGTTTGTTATTAAAGAATTATTAGATGCGTTAAATTCAAATTCACCAGTAGTTGTTACTGCATTACCACTATCGTTTGTATAAGATCCTGCTGGGGCTAATGTAACTTCAGTATTATTAGCGTTATCTATAAAGAATAAATTACTATCTGTAAATTGTGTTGTATCAATAATACCTAAATTAGCTAATTGAGTTAATGATTGATATATAGGAAATAACGTAGCTGTTGTAGAATCAAAATTAGTTCTGCTTCTAGTAGCTGTATTTATATTATTTAAAACACCGTCTACCGTATAATTAATATTTACTTTTAAAGTGTATTTAGTTACATTAGTTGTAACCTCAGCTTGAGTTAATGTAACACCAACTTTTGGTCTTAAAGTAAATGTAGATGTCGCTGAAGGCTGTATAAAAGTTTTTGATTTAAAGCCAACCTCTATTGTATCACCAACTTTACGTAATAATAATTCTCCATTCGCAGCATAATCAGCAGTTACGTTATTATTACTAGAATCTAACAATACAAAATCATCAGCATCAATAGTACTGTCAAATTCAAATGAAGCAGAGGGTGTTAATGTAAAAAAGTACTCTGTTTCAGCAGGAGTTGAATTCAAGCCTGATCCACCATCAACAGTATACGATGTAGCTGCTATTGTAAAATTACCCGCAGGATTCCCGTCACTAGCGTTTACAGAAGATGCAAATGTTGTTGTAACATCTTTTCCAACAAACGGTGATATATCTAAAGTGTAAGTTTCATCTTCTTGAAAATTGCTAACAAATAAAGTACCAGAAACAGTAAGTACGTTTGTATTTACAGCATCAAACTCTATATTATTTAATAACACAAAAGCACCATTATTATTATCTCCAAGAACAACATCTGTTGATGCCGGTTGTTTTCCTATAGTATAAGTTCCAGCTGGAAGAGTTAAATCAAATGTAAATTGTCTATTTGTACCTTGTCCTATGTAATCTTCAATAGAAAAAGTGTTATTTATAGTGTTAGAGTATTTAACTAAAAACGTTGCTGTTTTTCTACCTTTTTGGTTTCGAGTCAATGTTATTGTTTGATTACCAAAACCAGTATCTACATCTGTACCTGTTATGTTATTTATTTTTAATGTATAAGTCTCTGCAGCATCAGAACTATCAAATATTAAAGGTATTGTTTTTTTACCAGTTACATCAATAGTATAACTTTCTTTTGATATTAAACCAGATGTATCAGATAATACAACTTCAAATTCAGCATTTTGCTCTCCATTAACTACAAGTTCTCTGGTTTCTGCAATATTAGGAATTACACTTGTATTTATTGTTTTAGATATAATTTTTGGATCTGGTAATACAACCTCTAATGGTGTAACTGTAATAGTATAATTATTATTACTTGTTGCATTTTTAGGTACAAACACAGTCTCTATTATCTTATAAGATTTATCAGATAATTTAATTTTTTCTAAAATTACATTAGGATTATCTACAGTAATAGAATCAGCTGTTAAATAATAACCATCATCGGCAGTTATAATCCTTTCAGAAATAATTTTTTCTTCACCATAGCTACCACTAACTTGATAACTATCAACATCTGTATTGTCTATAGTTGCATTAGTAAGACTTAATTGTGGAGTACCTTTAATCTCTATAGGTTTTTTATCAGCAGTTGCAGTAACATTATAAATTAAAGTGTTATCGTCTGAGCTTTGATTTTCATTAATTGTAACGGTAGCTTTTACATTGTTACCATCTTGCTCAAATACTATATTGTTATTACCATTTAAATCTACTTCTGATGAAACAAAATCAGATGCTGTTATTTGATAACCGTCTTCAGGATATATTGTAAATACAGCTTGTGATATTTGCTCACCAGGTTTCTGTGTTATTTCTACAGGTTTAGTGTAAAAACCAGTACCATTTAAATCTAAGTCTAATGTAGTTGTAGTATTTCCTACGTCACCTACTTGATCAACATAAGGATCTTCATCATTTACAGTAGTGTTACCGCCCCCAGTATCACTAAAATCTCCTGTTGTATTTGATGCGGTATCATTAACTGTAACTGTACTACCACCGGTAGAAATTGTTGTGCCGCCAGTAGTATTACCTGTACCGCTCGAACCTCCAACATTAGTTCCATTGACTGTTATTGTTCCATCGGGATTAGGTGTATATATAATATTTTCACCTGTTATAATGTAGTCGGGTCCAATAGCTGTGTTACCAGCGCCTAATATTATTATTTCACCGTTTTGTCCAGCAACTACATTACCTGTTGTAAATGATATTGATGTTTTTCTGACTGATCTACCTAAGCCTTGTGCAGAAAAGTTTTTTGTATCAATGCTGCCTAGCTCTTTAGCTTCGCCAGTTATATTTACAAAATATTTGTTTTCTTTTTCTTTAAAAGTTAATTCTGAACTTGTTTGTTGGTCAGTGATAACACTGGCTTTCCATCCTTTAGTCCCTTCATACCCTAAAGTTTTATATTTTTTAACTACAGAAGGATTATCGTTTATGTTGAGTTCAATTGATGAATAATACTGTTCACCGTAAAATCTATTTCTTATAGCATCTACAAAGTCGTGTTGCCATAATTCAGCATCATAATAACTATAATATACATTATTTAATGATACACCATTTTGTGGTAAAAAGCTTTTAAAAGTTACCCAGCCATTTATATCTTCACTAAAACATATAGTGTCATTACCATATGATAAGTTATATAATTTATTTCTATTATCGTAAGAACCTATTATCTCATTGTCATAACCAAACAATGTATTTCTAAAATAACTCCCCATATTAGCAGCACTAATAGGTGTAATTCCGTCTCGCGACAATCTTAATACAACACCGCGTTTTGGATCAGCATTATATGCTCTAAAACCATAAAAAGCAAATGATTCGGGATTTTGTGATATACCATATTCTCCAGCAAAAGGGATTACATTACCTATTACATTTCTACTTGCTGTAACATTTGCGGACCCATCAGCATTGTAGAGTATATCTTTATCTGCTAAAGCCCTTACAATTTTATCTTCACAATAAATAACAATATCGCCGTCTCTAGCAAATAGCTTTTGTACACTACCATAAGAAGGTAATAAATCCTTCGTTATAGCGTTTGCCATATTAAATTGGTTAGACTGATTTGTGCCTGATCTTGAATTAATAATACCAGACCAAATTAATCCATTAAACTTATGCTCTTCTTTAAACGGTTCAGCAAGTACAGTTGATGCTCTAACACCTGTATCAATAAATATCGCGTTAAAATCATCCCTAATACGGTTAGATTCAACACCATTACCAAAAGAAATAGCATTATACCAGTTTAATATATGGGTTTGTCCATGCTCTTCAATTGATATTGCTTTTTCAGTTTCGTAATATATATCAAGCTCTGTTTTTCTATCTAATGGCTCAGTTTCAAATATAGCTGGATCTTTTATTAAAACATTTTCTTCAGTTAATTCTTGTAATATTTCCATTTGAGGTTCTTCACCCCAAGTATCGTCACCTCTTTTTACAACATTAGCATCTAAAGCTTTAAAATCACCATTTTCATCAACAAATCTAAAGCTTATTCTTTTTATGTCTCCTTTAGCTGAAAAAGGCCCACTAGCTCCGTATTTTGTTTCATATGAATCAACAGATACGTTTCCAATTTCATATACGGTATCATGGTGAGGTGTTCCATCAGCATTTACAAATCTTACAAAATTTCCAATTTTAGCTAGTTTAGCTAAGCTATCAACGCTTCTGTGCATGTGTTCAGTAGCTGACTCTAAAGTAATATTATACTCTAAACTACCTTTTACAACTCTTTTACCAGATTCAGGTGTATTACCTGGTATAGCTGTACCACCATCAGAAACAACAAATTCATTTTTAGGGTCTCTTGATGCGTTGTCTTTAATTCTATTTATATTAAACCAACTATTTTCACCTCTTCTACCGGTTCCATTATCATCGTTTTTAGAATAAACTCCAATAAGTGGTATTGATTTTTTAGCTAAATAACTAACACCTCCAATAGTCTGAGATATTATAGAATTTTCTAAAACAGAATTTGTTTTTAATTTAATAAAAAATCTTCCATCAAATTCTTTATCTCCAGCGGCTGAATATTCTTCTGAAATATTCATATTAACGCCAAAATTAGTAGTTACGTCTCCTAAATTACCAGTATTTTTATTATAAATTATTTCAACGTCGTCACCAAAAGGTTCTTCAAAATCAATTTTAATTTCATTATCTCCAGATGGATGTTGTGATAATCTTTTTATTTTATATTTTTTAGACTCCTTACCCAAGTATTCAAAAGAAATATATCTTCCAGGTTTAATTTCATTTGCATCATCTAAGCTAACCCCATCTGCGCTAGAGTTTGCTTGTTTAATTTGAATAGTAGCATAATCTTTTAATGGCGCATTTCCTTCGGCATCTGCTTTATTAGTAATAGTTGTGCCTCCGCCAGATCCAGCATAGTCATCAGTAAATACAATATCACCTAAAGAATATACAACACGTTTCCTATTTGTTATAAATTCTGGAGGATCAGAAAATATATCAATAATTTTATATCTATTATCTTTTTCTAAAACTGGATTATTATCTCCATGATTTTTCTTTAATATAAGATAGTGGTCATTAGTTACTTTGTTTCTATCTGATGATGGAAATGATATATAAGTAAATCCATTTTCTGTATCTTTATAATATCTATCTGCAGATAAATTATAATATTCGCCAGAAGTATCTTTTATGTAATATTTAAAATGCTTAGCCCATGCAGGCGGTTGGTTATTAAGGGTTAAAGAAAATTGATTTTTTAATACAGAATTATCTTTTGTAATTTCAAAAGCTCCAGTATCATTAGAGAGAACAGGTGTGTGCCTATTATATTCATCTATGTAAGCTACACCTATTTGATATGTTCTATTAGACTTTATTGTTCTATTTAAATCATCTTGTCTAGCCACAGTAGATACACTTATATCCGGTTCACTATATACATCATAGTTTTGTGTATAATTACCATATATAACTCTATTAGCTGTAACTTCTTGTGCTTTGGCTCTTTTAGGTACATTATCCCATGCTCTTAATAGCTGATTATTAGGTATTACAGAATGTATTTGTTCTTTAGTAATTATATACTCATTAGTAAAATCTAACTTTTTAATTGTTTTAAGAACATATATGTTTTGATTACGGCCTTCTTTAAATAATATATCTATTTCAGCTATATCATCCTTACCTAAATCAAAGTTATTTAATATAACACGTTGTAGCTTATTAATCATGCCATAATTAAAAGCTTCTTTTCCGTCATATTTAAATTCATTCGGAATGAATGCGGGCTCTGTAAAAGGTGATAATGTAGAGTATTCACCGTTTTTATATTTCCAACGGTATGCAAATCTTACAAAATTAAGTTCATATAAAGCTTTCTTTTGTTTTAGATTTATATTACAGTCATATGATATATTATCAATATCGCCAGATATAGTAGCTAGACTTAATTCAACCGCTGTATCTGTAACAGATTTTACCGATGCGTCTAAAACAAAGTCAGCGGCATCAGATTGTATTGTAACAAAATCACCAACAACCCAAGACGGCACATTAGTTAAACTACTCAACGTAAATATTTGACCTATGTATAAGTTTGATAAATTTAAAGTATATTTAATATCAACTATACCATCTGTTACAGAATCATATAATTCCATAGACGGTGCATACATAGGAGATTTCTTAATTACAGAAATATCATCTTCGGTAAAGTTTCTTTTGAGTTTTGTTACTTGTTTGGTTGTAGGATCTTTTTCAGCATATTCTATTTGTGTGTCTTTGTTAAACTCATCGTCAGTATGCTTTTTAAATGAAGATATATTTATGCGTCTTGGCTGATTAAGATTATCAGTCCAAAACAAAAGATCATCTACTATATTTATACCAGTAATTAAATTGTTTTTAGAAAAATTTAATATACCATTTGAAGTATACGTAGCTTTAAAGTCAACCCTATATTTTTTACCGTTATATTCTACGTTTTTAAATACAATTTTTCCATTTGTATCTTTTTTTATAACAGTATTTTTTGGTATAGATATTCTTATATATGGATCAACAGAAGAAATGTAAATATTATTTTTTACTAACTTTTCCTCATCAATAGCACCCGGTAAATCATTACCAATCAATTCTTTAATGCTACCCAAATTAAAACTATCTATAATAAGCTCATTATCAACGTTGCTATACACAGCGGCACTATTTAAATTAATAGATTTAGTTTCTTTGCTATCTATTAATATAGGAGATACCGTTTGTTGTTTTTCATCAAACTCATATATACCATCTATGTTGTCTGATGTAACAATCCAATATATTTTATCTTTTAAGTTATAAGCAATACTACCTAGTGTTTTTGCGTTTTTTAAATTTAATTTAGATAATTTTTCATTACCTAATAAATTTTCAATAGCGCCAACATCAGAACCTTCAGATGAAGATATTTGTATATTTTGTGCATCAATATACTCTCCATTAGGAATAAGTCTTTCGTCCAAGTCTTTATTCATTCGACCGGACGTAAAAGTATGCTTAAGCTCTGCCATATTTAATGTTTAATTTGTTTCGATTTACCTCTCATTACCTGAGTTAAGTCTTCTATATTTATATTAGCAAGACGTAACTTAGCGGTGCGCATAGCAGCTTTCTTTTCTTTTTTAAGTCTATTTATTTGATATTCAGGTATATTTGTTTTCGCAGACATAATAGCAAGTGCTATTGATTTGTACATGGCTTCTTCTGCAAACTTGTGTATTTTAGAATCATCATCAATGTTAAGACCATCAGATACATATTTAATTATTAATATCTTACCTTTAACACCACTACTAAATGATATTACACCTCTTCTTTGATCTATAACAAATAAATCGTTTTTTGTCGCACGTTGTGGATCAATACCGTATCTTTTTCCATAATCCACATTATAACCATAACCTTCTTCAAGATAAGTGAGTTCACTTGCGTCTTGCAGTTTATTTTCGCCAGATTTATTATCTTTAAATCTTTTTACAGCCTCACTTTCTGTTGCTATTAATAAATTATCCTTATCATCATAAAGATAGTTATATTTATCATCTTGCAATATTGGAGTTGGTGCTGATGTAATATCAACAGGTTTCAATGGCCTTTCAATACCAGCTTCATCAACAGCAGTTATTCTTACATAGTTTACAAAATCATGAGGAATAGGTATGGATAATGAAGGCGGTACTTCAACTTCAATTGCCTTTATATTATCAATAGTATCATAACTCAATTCTTGTAAAGTGCGCTGAGCGTGATAAGCAATCTCTGGTCTTTTTGTACTTTTTATAATTTTATCATCACCAACATAAGAAACTATAAAATTACTTATAATATCAGAAAGTGTTATAAACTGATAATAGCCTTTATTTTTACCATTGTAATAATCTTTTGGAGTGTATTTTGCTAAAGCCATTCTTTATGATTTTTCTTTTTGGGTTTTAATACTATCTTTTTGCTCAGCAACTTGACTAATTTCAGGTTGTTTTATAACTAATCCAGCATAACTTAATATTTTATATACTATTGTGGTTTCATCAGATTCATGCAATCCAAAATCAGTTGAGTTTGTTGCATCATACATAGGTGTATTATTAATCTCTTCATATGCCCAATTAGGTCTAGCAGGAGAAATTATAAGTGAACATTTAATACTTGAAGTAATACCAGATGGATATACGGCTATACGATCGCCTGTTCTTACATATAAAGGTCTTGTAGAATCTGGTCTTGTAAGTGGAGATTGATTAATAAAAAGTAATTCATTTTCGTTTACTTCTTCAACTTCTATATAATCATTATAGTATACTGTGCCTAATCTATATAAATTATTAGGCAAAATAAATTTATCACTACTTTTAGTTAAAGTAGCATTTGTTTTAAATAAATTTATTTTTTCTTTTATGTTTTTAACTATATTAGCGAACTCATTGGTAATTTCGCCCATTCTGTTAAATTGATTTAAGTCGTAGAAATATTGCTCAAATACTTCTAGTTGAGCTTGATTAGCAAGAAGATTAAATTCTTGCGGAGTCATATATCCTCTATTTTCTTTATTTAGGATTGCTAATACTCTTTGGTATACTGTATCTACGCTAATCATATTTTTTATGTTATAATGATAAGGGCCACCTAAGTGACCCTATCACTAAAGTGGTTTATTTAAATTTTCTTTTCTATTGATTTATAAACCTCAACACCTTCATCTGTTTTTAAATACGATGCAAACGCACTATATGGATTTTCTTCAAAAGGTACTGACATTAATTTTTTATTATTACTTGTCCAGTGAAATGATTTTTGATCACCTGATAAATTAATAATTCCAGCTTCTACTGCTTTAATAGCAAAATTTCTAAGCTGTACATTATCATCTTCAACTAGTGAAACAAAAGCTGCAGGACTTCTTTTTGCAAATAACAATAGATCTCTTCTAATTTCCGAAGAAGTCATTTTTGATACTCCTGAACCCTGTTCAACTCTTAGAACAGCTTCTGCGTGTTCTATATCTAAATCACGTGCTAAATTAAGTGCTGTAATTTCAAGTTCAAGATCTTGTAAATCATCTTTAGCCTCAGCAACTGCATCAACCTCATAATATGTTAAATTTTTTTGAGGATGATATAATGATAATAATTTTTGTAAAGCTTGATCAGCTTTTGGCACCAATAATGAACCATTTCTAAAAACAATATGCTTTAAAGTTGAAAAACCATTTTGTTCATCTTTAAACGGTGAGTTTTGATTAGAAGCATATCTTAATTCTCTACTAATACTTTTTTCTTCATCCCACCACATTAAAGGATTTCTGCTATGATGTTTTGATGCAAGGGTAAAAGTTATAGGCGCTTTATTACCTATTAAAATATAAGTTCTATCTTTAATTTCCCATTCATTTTTTTTTTGAATAGGTTTTGTTGGTTGTGATGTTTCAATCACTTGTGCTACAGGAGCGTTTGGGCTCTCTACAGCTTCTTTTTTCTTAGCCATAATATAATATAATAAAATTGATAAAAAGCAAAGATAGAGGCGCCCAAAAGACGCCCCATCCTTACATTAATAATTATGCTCCTTGAGTAACAGACTTAAATAAAGTAAAGTTGTTTGCTCCTTGAACACATAAACATCTTTCAGACAAGAAGTGTACATTCATCTCATCAACGTCAGAAGTATAAACTCCACCTACAGATCCAGTGATCCAAGATTTCATTTTTCTATCATCAGCTTCAGAAGCTCTGTAGCGTACGTGTAGGAAAGGACGCTTAATGTTCTTACCTAGTTGCTGATCGTATACAGTTGAAGTACCAGCGGGTACCATTACACCATCAATATCTTCAGTAAGCCCACGTGTAGCAGCATCGTTTAAGTATTTCCAGTCAGTTTTGTAGAAGTCATAAGAACCTCTGCGGAAACCGCTAAATCCTAGGTTAAGTGCCATATCCTCGCTATTGTTGAATACTCCATAAGAAGTTCCACCATTATAGTGAGCATTTACAGCTCCTAGCATATCATCAAAAGCAAGCGCAGTAGCTCTGTTTAAGAAAAGCATGTTTTCTTCAATAGCTCCTTGCTTGTCAAGGTTTTTAAGTATTTCATCAAAATCTTGAAGAGCAGTTCTATCAGATCCAGCGTTACTTAGTGTAGCTTCACCAGAATTAAAGTTTTGATAGATATTTCCACGGCTTTCAATAGCAGCAAAAAGACCTTCAGTACCTTTATATCCTTGATCGTTAGCTTCAGAACCATTACCAGTAGTAGCAGCTAATTCACCTTCAACCATTGACATTTCAAGGTAGTCTTCAAAACGTAAACGAGTTTCGTGCTCAGATTTTAAATACCATAGGTATCCAGAAGCACCGTTTTCAGTAGTTACTTCAACCCATCCAATTTGTGCAGTATCAGAACCAGAGATAGAATATTTATCTTTGATAATAATTGGAGAGTTGCTAAACTGTTGGAAACCAGCATCTACAGATCCTGTCATACCAGCTGAACCTTTAGCAAATTCAGAACCGTAAACAAATACTTTTACAGCCACAGCAGCACCAGTTGATAAACCAGCAGCATCTAGTGTTTGCTCAGCATAAGGAGCAACTGTAAATGTATCTGTAGTTACAGAAATAACAACTGCTTTTACAGTTACAAGTCCCTCAGCAACAGCTACAGTTTGTCCAGCGCGAACAGCATGTCCAGCCTCTGTGATTACATTAGTTCCTGTATTAGCAGCAGCAGCATCATAAGCAATGTGCAGTCTTCCTTGCTCTGACCAGATAACTTGATCTGAAGCAGAAGGAATTTCAGCTCCTACCATGCGCAAGAAAGAAGAAACAGAGCGATTTCCGTAACGCTCAACTTCCTTTTCGTATACGTCTGGTAAAAATTGTTGTGCAAATGTTCCGCCACCAGTGGCAGAGTCAAAAGTCAGGTAGTTACCTGAGAAAAGTGATTTAGTAGGTGAAGGCGTTAATCCTGCTGGAAACGATCCACCTGTTTCAAATAATCCCATTTTTAATTATTTTTTATTGTTATTGTTTCATTTTAATTCTTAATCGAGAACTGTCATCACCACTAACTGCGCGGATTTTAAATCCAGAATTTGTTGTAACCGCTTCATGACCTTGGCGAGGCGACATATCTACATTTTTAGATTTTGCCATAGTTTCTTTAACGGCATCTGCCTTTCCTTGTTCATAAAAATGGTTTGCAATAGCATCTGCATTCATAGCAGTAAATAATGCTTTGTGATAACCAGCTGCATCAGATAATTCATTATTCTCGTTAACAAACTTGTTAACCAATGTATTTATATCTGATTGAGATGATTTAACATTACCAATATCTTTTACATTAAACCTATATTTATTACTTCCAACTTTGTATTCAAAACCTTTGAATTCATCTGAAAATAATTTATTGGTTTGCTGTTCAAAAACATTTCGTTGCTGTTCACGCAATTTTTGTGTTGATTCTTGTTCAACTTTATAATCGTTGTAAAACTGAACCGCTTCTTTTTGTTCTGGAGTTAACTTTGAACTTAACTTAAGGTCATCGTAATATTGATTCTTCAGATTAGAAAGATTTGATTTAGCTTCAGCAATTGATTCTTTAAATAGTAATTTTTTTCTTTTTACATCTCGCTCTTCATCAACTTCTTCGTCATATGAAAAATTGTCTTCAATTAAGAAATCAATTTCATCAGTTGATAAATGCGGTTTAGTTTGTTGATAGTATTCACGCAAAAGTTGCATGTCATCCATACTATCATAGTCTTTATTAAGACTTACATAATCTTCAAGCGTTCCACCAGTCTCTTCCATAAATTTGACTAATTTGTCAATATTTTCTGGTAACTGATTGGTTTCTTGATTATTATTTACATCTTCCTCTTGTTCTTTAAGCTTATTAGGAATATCTTTTATTTTATCCGCTAATGTAGCTTCTTGTTCTACCGTTTCTTCATCTTGTACGAGCTCGAGGACTTGCTCTTCTGCTGTACTTTCATTGTTATCGGACCGTATTTCTTGGTCCACTTCCGCGCTATCTTCGGTTCGTTCGCCCACATCCACGCTTGTTGTTTCTTGCTCTTGAACGGCATCTGTTTCTTCGGTTTGAGGTTGTTGTCTTAAATCTATTTTAATGGTACCATCATCATCAACAGTAACATTGCTAGGTTTCTCTTCTTCTTGAACTTCTACCTTTGGTTGTTCTTCTACTTGTTGCTCAACTGTTTCTTGTACAGTTTCTTCAACGTTGTTTGCTTCTTCAGCCATAATAAAATAATATAAAATTGGTTAAATAAAAATTATCTAGGTTCAAACATTTCTAAATTAAATCCGCTACCCATTGTATCATTTCCAGCAGATTCAAATTCTTGTTCACCTTTTTTATCTTTTCTTTGCTCTATAAGTTTAGATTGTTGTGATGCTTGTATACGAGTTCTTTCGTCTTTACGATCCTCTTTATACTTTTCTTTATCAGTAAGCATGTCAGTCTCTTTATCCTTAAGAGCTATATTAAGATCAAACTCATATTTCATAAGTTCTTTCTTAAGTTCTTTTTCTTGCATCATTTTTTGCATTTCAAGATCATTTTCAATTTGAATGAGTTGAACTTTTTGCCCTGTAATTGCTTCATTCTTTTGAATTTCCATTTGAGCTGCTACTTGTGTATTTTGTGAATTAGCATCTGCTTGGGCTTGAATATTACGTTGCTGTGCTTGTTGATCTTGTTCAAGTTTTTTCTTACGTCTTACTTTTAGTAATTGATTAGCAAGTTTAATATTTTTAATTTCTCTAATATCAATTGCATCTTCAAGATATATTTGGTCTTTGGCTAATGCTTGCTGTATATTATTTTCAAGCATTTGTTTTTCCTCTTCGTCCGGTGCTAATTCAATAAAAATACCAAAATCATGTAGGTGCATATTTTTAATATCTTCTAACGTACCAACATTAAATCTTCCTATGCTTGATATAAAAGCATCTCTTGTAGGCGAAAACTCTAATACATCTGATATGCGCAAACTAATTGCTTCAGCAGTTTTTGCTGTTAAATATAAACTTGATTGTAATATATGTCTTGTAGCTGTATTTGAATTTGCAGCTGCAAGCTTTTGTACGCCCACTAAAGCATTTGCATCAGGTGTTGAACCGTCTCTTGCTTCATTTAAACCTGTTACATCACGGATCATTTGTAAATAATAATTATAAGTGCTTATAAGTGAACTTATTTTATTATTACCGCCATTTGATGTTAATTCAGTAATTGGTACACGACCAGGATTCATATCACCTTCTGTTGTCATTGATCTACCAATAACAGAACCCGTTTGAAAAAACATATTTAATGCTTCTTGCGGATTATAGTTTGTACCATTACCTAAATCAATTTCTGCTAAACCATCAGCATCAAGGTATACCCCATCTGGAATCATTCTTGACATTACTTGTTGCAGTTTTAAATGCGTTAGCTGTATCATATCAGCAAAACCAGTAATACGGCTTACAAGTGACTCAATGCGTCCTTTATAAATACGAGGAGCAACAACATGATAATTTAACATTACTTTTGTTGTATCGCTTTTAGGGCGTATCATATTTTTAGCTAACTCCCACTTTAGTATTCTTTTTGTCCCTAATACAAAAGCTCCATCATATACTACCTCAATAGATCTTGCTTCTTTTGAAAATCTTGCTCTATCATCTTTTGGCGGATTAAATTGATCACTTTTAGGAATTGCTTTATCAGCACCGCTAGCTGTTTTCTTTACTTTAAATACTTCATTATTATATGTTTTATAATTAAAATATAAAACTTGAATTGTATTTGCGTCAAGTACACTATCTTCATTTATAAAACGATTGTGCGATGCAGATGTTTGTGTGCCTTGTTTAGTTAAATCATTTAAATCATCTTCTGTTAATGCCGGGAATTGTTGCTTTAACTCGTTGATTGTTACACTTTTAACTTCACCAATATAATATATATCATCAAAATAAGGTGAATATGTATAAGAATAAACAATATCAGCAGGATCTACATATTTAACTTTAATGCCTTCAGAAGTATTAAATTCATTTTTAGCCGCACCAATACCAATTGTAACTAAATCATAATTAATTCTACGCTGAGTTAATTCATAATTATTAGCATTCATTACAGAATTTATAGCTTGTTCTTCAGCTATTTCAATTGCTTGCTTATATTCAAGCTGCATGTGTAATGATAATTCTTCTTCAGTTTCAGGAAGTTTTTCAGGGTCGTTATTATATACATTAATACCAAGTTGTTCTTGAATCTGATCTGATATTGCTTTTGTTTGCATATCAGCAATTATTGATTCAACATATTTAGTACGTTGTTTAACAGAAGACGGGTCTTGGCTAAATGCTTTAATATCATAAAGTCTATCTGACATGCCATTTACAACAATGTCTACAAACTTAGGAATAATTGGTACGGGTTTCCAATCTAAATTAAGATAAGACAAATCACCATTAATTGATAATTCATCTTTGTATTTTTTTACAGACTGCTCACCTCTAGCATATAGTCTGAGTCTATGATATTCATCTCTATTAGAATAAAAACGCGTAGCACCAGAGTCTCTTTTAAACCATTCGTGTTCAATAGCACGAGCTACTTTTAATCCATATTCTAAACTAGCCTTCTCAGCATCGCTTGCTATTTGACTTGGAAATGAACTTTTTAAAATTGTTTCAGCCATGCTATTTAATTATTTGCGAATGCATTCCTTTATTATTAAATCTTTTTATTTGTATTCCTAATGATTGTTTTTCATACTTCGGTTTCGGATGATATAAATGCCTATTGCAAGCCATGATAGCGAGCCCAGAGCTAATAGTTGCGTCATATTTTGTTCTTTTGTTTATATCAAACCTTGCCCAATCATTTAATGTTCTATTAAAATATATATTACCGCTACCCTCCTCATTATAACCAACATATTTATCTATATATGTTTCAATTGCTGCAGCGTGAGCTTGCTTTATATCTTCAGATGTGTTAGGTATTCCGCCTATTTCTTTTTCTGTTACAGATAATTTATTCCAAATTTTATCAGGTCTATTCATTGAAAATCCTCTATAACCTCTTCGTTTTAAATGATATAACAATCTAGGTTTGTTATTTTCTGCTAATATTGGCATACCATAATATATGATAGCCATTAATACATCCTCAAAAAATATTTCAGCAGTTTGAGGTCTTGCCACGTATTCTAAAAAAAATGTATTAGGCGGGGCATCTTCCATGCTAAATTTAGTAAGGCCATGTAATGAGCCTTTAGAACCTACTCCGTCTGTTGTTCCTGATATATCATACGAGTCACACCCAAATGCGCCCATATGCTCATTACCAGGATATTTCATTCCATTTTTTATTATTACATTGTTTTCTAGGTTTTTAGGAGGGGTCCAGCTAACCAAAAACCTACCTGATGGATTAGGTGAAAATATTACTCTGCTATCTTTAATACCGTTTTCCCAACTAAATGATCCTTTTGTTACTAAGCCATCACGAATAGCAGATTCGTTAAAATCAATCTGCTCGTATATTTTACTTAAATTAAATATACTATTTTTAGCTTCATCCCTAAACGCATGCTCTTCAGTGCGAGGGAATTGACGATAATATTCATTTAAACCGTCACTGTCATGTTTTAATCCATCTACTTCATTTTCCCAAAATTCTACGACTCCGGTATCGATATAGTCTTCATCATTTCCAAGGATGGATTCTTCTGGAGTATCAAAGACAGGGTATCCAAAAGAATCAATGTATCCTTCGTAGTTCCATTCCATAGGTATGAACAAACTATATAATCCCGAGCTAGTCTGTCCATTTTTGTTGCGTCTTGTAACGTCTGAGTCATAATAAAGTTTTTTGAAGTTATCCCCACCTTTTTCTAATGCATTGGATGTTGATCCCATCATACACTTTCCTATAATTCTGCTACCTAGACGCAGCGTTGTTTTTGTTACCCTCCAGTTGTTTAATATATTATCAGGCCTCTCCCACTTGCCTGATTCATCATGTACTAATAGCTTAAGTTTCTCACCATCATAGCTGTTATCACCTGTATTCTTCCAGTCTATTGTTGTATCAAGCCCCTCGAGTATTTGTTTTTCACTTGTTTCCGTAATCGATTTTTTTGTGAGTTTGGATGCTGGTACCCTATATGCCAATTCTGATTTTGGTCTGTCCATCCCGTCTTGTATCGGTTTAAAAAAGAACGGGTAGTTGACGGATATAGGTACCACTTTGTCTGTAAACATTTTTTTTGCGTCTGCACCGGACTTAGATAATATTCCAAATCTGGCATCTGATGTAATTGTAGCTTGGTTAACAGTTTCTGCTGATGACATAAAGCTAAATCCAGACCGTCTATTTTTGAGGTAGCACATTCCGTAACACCTTTTATCTGCCTTGCAAGCCTCCCAGAATATAAAGAATAATCTGTTTGCTTCTCTATAATCTGGTTTCCCAACATCAATTTTGGTGTGCTGCAGGTACATATAATGAGAACCAGTAATAAAAGTAGGTATATTCTTGTTAATAAACCAATAACCTTCTTCGCGTCTGGTAAATTCTCTATCAATATATGCATACCATTTGTTTTTAAAAGACTCCGGGTATGATTCCCAATCAAATATACTTTTTACGTTTTTAAGTTCTTTAGGAAACTCATGTGGCGTCCATCTGTTATTGTTATTATCAATTTCTTTTGGAACAGGCGGTAATGCTATACACAAATCTTGTATTTCTATTATCTCACCGATCTTACCATTCTTACTTATAACAACAATATCGTGTTCTTTATTATAACCATAATTCCATTTATTATACCTATTTAATCTTTTGATTATATTAGGTTTAACTGGTGTTACAGTTTTAACTAATGTCTGTTCGTACATTACCTAGATCTTCTTTCAGCAAATCCACCAAATGCTTCTTTCTTTTCAATGGGTTTATCTTCCATTAAATTCTTTTCAGCTTCTATGCGCGTAAGAATTTCAAAAGCATCAAATATTGCAAGTTTTTTAGTTGCAGCAGCATTTTTTAATCTATCAGCGGCAAGTTCATCATCGCCACCTTCAACAATTATTTCTTCTTCTGCTACCCGTATAAGTTCGTGTACTGCTTTATACCCAGCTTGTATTATATTCGACTTCAGTTCCTTTGCGTTCATATTTAATTGAAATTGAATTAAGTGGTACTCTATATAATCGTTCGCCGTCTATAACGAACTCATACTCACTGTTTGGTGTAAAACCTACTAAATCACCATCTTCTAAACCAAAGTTCCTTAGGTTGCTCCCTACGTGCTTTAAAACGCCTGTAAGTGGCTCTTCTTTGTCTTCGGATAGATCATTAGTACTTTTAATTGGTTTTACAAAACAAAAACCTGATGGGGTGTACCATTCACCACCTCTTTTATATAAAAATATCTGGTCACTAAAGCAAAAGTATTTATTTTCTTCAAAATAGTTATGACTATTTTTTTCATTGCCTCTTATGTCATAATATCTTCTAAATACATTATGATGAATAATTACTTCATCACCTATTTGTAGATCATATTCGTCTTTAATAACTGGTGTTTCAATTATAATACCAGATCTATTTACAAACTTATGATCTTCAATCAATGTATTTAATATTAATTCTTGACCTTCAACATCTTTCTTATTATTGTATCTACCATCAATTGGTTCAACAATATAAGCATGTGTATGCTTCATTAATATTCTAAATTAAATTCAATTGATACTGCCATATTCTTGTTAAACTCTTTCCAAGGTAAAACCTCATCATTCTTTTTAATATATATTTTATAGCAGTTTTCTTCTTCTAGTATTTCTGATATAATGTGACCTCCAAAAACTTCTTGCCCTATTGAGTAGTGCATGGCATCGTTCTTATAGTCACGACCAATACTAATCTTCCGTATTAGATTCATCTTCTTTAATTGTTTCGTAACTACCGTCTTCTATATTGATATTAATCTTACCATAAGTTTCTTGTAGTTCAGATTTAAATTTATTTAACTCTTGACTAATTAGGTCATATCTATGTAAAAGCGTATGTTTTTGTATTTCAATTGAACCTAATTGTGTTTGTGTTGTTTTTAACACAGTTGATAGATTTTGAAGCTTAGTCAGCTCTTCAGTTTTAATTTGATTTTTCATTGTATAAAATTTAAGTTAATATAAGTATTTATTACGTATTTTTATCTGTGTGCAAATGCCATATATATGTAAGTTTCTCCGTTTGCATTAGAAAGACCATAACTTCCTTTAAAAGTTACACCATCTACTTCAAAGTCTAGATCGTCCCTTGACGAATATTCTGTACCGTTACTATTTGCAGCTAATTTTAAATCAGCATCACCTCTTTTATTATCATATATCATCCATCCATCAGAAGTAGTATTTGTAATCCGTTTAACCATTAACCAAGTGGGCTCAAATCCTAAATACAAAAAATTAGTTGTACTTTTTCCTTCATAAGAACCTATTTTACTATAACCAGGGACAGAGTGCCAAGAATAATAAATATGTTCATCTCCGCTTCTATTTGGTGATCCTCCACCGTTTAAAGTAAATAAAGTGTTTGAAGGAGCAACGTTATTCCAAACAGCTTCGTTATTAAATGTAACTGGTGTAGTGGTACTATTTAATGCTAACCATTGATATTCTCCACCACTTATTCCATAGTCTTTGTGCCATGTAAACCAATCCTCATCTGCCCCTCCATATTGTTTCGCTATAACAAACTCAGGCGGTTTTGAAAGACCATGAGGCACTGTATCTCCAGCCGTACCGGTTCCTGTAAAATTCATCATACTAAATCCATTATCTCTATTAGCACTAACTTTTATTGGCGTTATTGTACCTGTATCTAATCCTAAGGTAGAGGCAGATGCGCTTGATGTTACAGTACCGTTTTCTAGTATATTATACGTGTTGTCATTACCTGCAGCTTTCCATGACCAAGCAACAAAATTATTATTGTTACCATTAACTGAACTGTCAGAACCCACTGAAAATCCATTTGTATGAAAAGCATTAATACTTCCTGCTGCAGTAAGTTCAGTATCATCGGTACTTGTTTCTATTATTTTAGTAGCACCCCTTACACTATCTGCTAACTTATGGTCGTGTACCCCATCTCTCTTCTTAACCCAAACCAAATCAGGTTTATACCCAGTAACAATTTTTTGTGTTCCTCCATTACCAGTGTATGTTGTAGTAGTGAAATTATCTTCAGGGTAATTACCACCTTGAATAAATTCATTACCATCACCTAATGTAGATACACCGTTAGAGTATTTAACTGGGTCTTCAGCAAATGCCATGTAGATGTAAGTGCCTGCATTAGCATTAGAATATGTAACAGAAGAATCTAATTTAAATCCGTTTGAAAAAAAGTTTATTTCTCCGCTTGAATCAGCTATATCTGTTGAATTAAATAAATCAGCATATAATCTTCCCTCAAGTGGGTTTTGTTTTTCTCTTGCATTATCAAATATAATCCAACTACCAGTTGAATCCGATCTTTTTATTATAACAAAAGCAGGTTTAAATCCTGTGTAAACAAATGGACCATTAGATAAACCATTTCCAGTGTACGAGCCAATTTTAGAAAAACCATCTACTGAATGGAAGCAGTAGGCGATATAAGTATCTGTACCACTTATTCCATTTGTTGCATTATCATTACCAACAGAAAAAACACTATCTGTAAAATTGTTAGGAATAAATCTTGGGTTTACAGTATTTAAATCTGCAATACTATAAGTTTCATTAAGCCTTAAATACTTGGAGTTTGTATCTGTTACATCTTTTACATAAACATTCCACGCCTGACCTAAATTTGTTGACTTAACAATAAGTAAATCTAATTCTTGGTCTAATCCGTGTCCAATAGTTGCTCCAGAAGTTGCATTTGCTGTATACTTCACAATACTAAACCCGGCATCTTGATTTGCTGACACTTGTGAAGTAATTGTCCCATCTGTGTTTTCAACGGCTTTTCCTCCTGCTTTCCAAGCCCAAGAAACGTAATCATATCCTGCTTGTCCTCCGGATTCATCATCAGAACCAATACTAAATCCATTTGAATCAAAAGATGTAACACCAATTCTTGTTTGCTCGGTGGTGGCTGCATTTGGTCTTAATGCTTTTGTTACGCCTCTTATTGAATCAAAAAGAGCATGGTTTAATGCATTACTACGGGATTTAGTCCAAACCAAATCCGGAGCAAACCCAATATCAATATTACCATAAGGTTTATCTTGAGTAAATGTTACGTTACTTAAGCTTCCATTATATGTTGTAGCAGAACCAGATTCGTCATTAGCATCACCTTCCATATCATAGTATGCAACAAGGTTACTAATAGTACTAATATTAGATGTATCATCATCTGCTAGATAACCAACTTCTGTTGAGTTTAATGCTTTGCTGTAAATTCTTACTTCATCAAATTCACCAGACCAGTTATAATCAAGACCAGAACTATAAGATAAATCTCCAATCCAAGTTTGAGCATCGCTTGGATATGAAGCACTTACACTGACTGTTTCAGTATCAACTGCAACGCCATTTATGTATAATATAGTTACATTAGTTGTATCATTTCTAGTTGCAGCTATATGATACCATCTTTCAGTTTCTAATTGATAAGTATGGGTTAATACACTGGTGTGGCTACTTGTGCCATTTCCAGCTCTAATTAAAAATTCTCCATCTGAAGGCCTGTACATAAAACTTAAAATTCCAGCATAGCCATTGGCTCCATTTTGATTTATTTCAGTAAATCTTATTCTATAAGTAGAACTAGATATACTTGAATCTAATCTTGCCCAAGTACTATATGTTACATCTCCTGTAATGTCTGTAATTTTTGGGATAACTATTCTACTTGTAGTCCCATTAAACACCGCAGCTCTACTACCATCTTTATAACCATAATCTTCACCTTGTGTACTACCAGTACCTTGATATGTTATAGCTTTAAAGTAATTACTTGGTTTATCTGGTGTTGTACCATCTGGGTCAAATGCAGGGGCTGGAATATTTTTAGTGTTTAGAGATAAATAACCTGTTGGCGGGGTATATGTAAATCCATTTTGACCAAAATTAAAAATTAAACCGCTATGGGTCGTACTTCCAGCAACTTGAGCAAATATTTTCTTTTCTCCACTTAATCCTGTTGCAACGGCATTGCCTGAATTTTGTGCAACGCCCCCTATGTAAATATATAAATCTCCATTATCAGCGTCATAAGCAAAACCAGCGGTTTTATCTGTAGTATTTAATGTAGTTAAGTCTAATGTATTTGTACCAAGCGCCCAAAAATCTCCGTCGTCTTCTAAACCATATATTCCGTAGCTAGCTGCAAATTGTCGCATAGAAGAACCCGTAGCACTATACCAAAAATTTTCAGGAACTATACCTGAAAACAAAGCATAACCAGAACCGTCACCAGTATACGTAGCCTCCCAATACCATTTTCCTGTAATAGGTAATGCAGGGCCAGAATGTCTTGAATATGCACTACCGCTTGTAGCTGTATTATTAACAGTAAGTCCACCATTACCATAAGCACAGTTGCTACCCGTCATAGCACTTTGATCAAATGAAAAAGTTGGATAGTTATCTAACGGTTCATCTTTAATATGATCTGTAGCATCTATATTAGTTGCTGTAAAGCTATTAGCATTACCAGATATATCTACTGTACTTACTTGTTCGTAGTTACCTTGTGTAGCACGGTAATTTGTAATAATTTCTTGGGGAGTTAAAGTTTTATTATATATTCTTACTTGTGCTATTTTGCCATCAAATTTATCAGCTTGACTATATCCTGATTGAGACCCTATTAGTAAACTATCAGAGCTAGCATTGGCTAAATAAGAAGTCATATTATCTGTATCTTCGCCATCTTTTACGCCATTTATATAAGTAATTGCTTTAGCTGAAGAAGATAAATCAGTTAAAGTAAAAGCTACATGGTTCCAAGCATTAACAGTAAGGGTTTTTGTTCCCAATATTTTTATAGTAGCAGTTGTAGCGTTATTTGCATGCATTCTTAAATCAAGGTTATTACCTGATATTTGTAGGTTATATCCTCTAACTCTCTGGCCATTATCGCCTTTATCTAATAAATTATTAGTGCTACTATCTGTATGATATATCCAAGCTTCAGCTGTAAACCCATTATTCGATAGCTCTAAATTTGTGCTATGGGGTATTGTAACATAATCATCAGAACCATCAAAATCAAATATACCACCATTAGTTGAAGATAAAAAATTAGGTGAACCTGATATTGTACCATCATTATTATTACTAGTTAAATCACTCCAAGTTGTACCACTACCTCCATATGAAGAACTATCAGAAGCATCTAAGTGTAATTTTAAATTACTGCTACTATCTATGCTACCGATTGATGTATTATTAAGTGGTAACCAGAAACCGTTTAAACCGTAGGTGTATTTGTGTTTTGTAGCGTTGTAGTTTTGTAGTACTTCTGCATCTGTTAGTTGATCTGTATAAAGCTGTATTTCTCCTATTTGCCCACCAAAATTATCTAATGAATAAGAACCCGGTCTATTACCAATTGCTGCATCAAAAGTAAATGTACCTATAGAAGCTATAGATGTAGATGGCGTTTCGGTAGCCACAAGAACACCATCAATATATAATTTATATGCATTTGTATTGGCTGAACCATCTGTCGTACCAACCACGTGATGCCAAGTACGCTCTTTAAGCATATCGTCTGCCTGAACGCTGTTTTGGAAGTCTTGCATATGTACCCCAAAATTCAATCGCCCAGAGGTACCTACGTTAAAATTTATACCTTTTTGTGCGGAACTGGCTTTATTTCTTACTATTGCATGATTATCAGAAGCAAAATTATCAACACGTACCCAAGCGGATATAGACAATCCATTATCAAAAATATTATTACTATTATCAGTGTCCGCTAAAATAAATCTATCATTAACATTATCGTAATGAGATACGCCGTAGTTATTTTTAATAATATCTACACTATAATTTGATATACTATGATTGCCTTGCTCTTCAGTAAATTTTCCATCAGAGCTGAACTGAATATTAGCTCTTAAGTTAGATGTGACCAAAGATTCTCCAGTTGCTGTATTAAATGCTTTAGGTATCCATATACCTTGCACTAACTCACCAAAGCTATCTGGCCGTAGTTGTTTACCGTCTATGAATTTAAAGTCGGCAATAAGACCATCTAAATAATAAGAATTAGTATATCTATATTGACCAATTCTAATTGCATTATTTGCTTTATTAAAACCGTAGTCATCATCAGTAAAGGTGCCGCCTGAAATAGTTACACCCGTATCTTCTATACCATTAACATAGATTCTACATTTATCATTAGTGTAGCTTTTTGTAGCATCAAAAGCAAATACAATATTATACCAACCAGATGTATCTAATATTAAAGAACTACCAAGTATTGATACTTCACCTCCTGATCTTTCTATATAAATTCTTAATTTATCATCTGAATGCTTCGTCATGTGTACTACTTCAAGTACACTAGTAGACCCTTGAGACATTATAGTTTCTCTACTTCCAGTCCTATTGAATTTTACCCAAGCACTAACTGTCCAAGTCCTTCTATTACCATCAAATGAAGGTGTAAAACTAGTGTATGAGCTGCTGTTCGTATCATAAACTAAACTTTCACCTAAAGCGCCTTCGGCTTCAGTTTGCGGCAATATTGAAGAAAACAAAGCTTCACCACCCATTTCAGACATGGATCTACCGGTAACAGTATCTCCGTCGCCAACAGCCGCAAATAATTGTGTATTATTATCACCTAAAGAAACATTGTCTTGGTTAGCATCAATACCAATTTCTGGTCGTATATCGTTATTTAAACTTAAATCCCCTAGTGATTCATCTCTAATTGCCATACTCTAGCTATTTATTTGTTTCTTTAATTCAGTAACTTCTTGTGATAATTCTTTTACAGCCTCAATAAGCACAGCTGTTATTTTTTCGTAGTCTACAGTTTTAAACTCATTACCGTCAAAATCTTTTTTGCTATACACAATCTCTGGTAATATCTTTTCAACTTCTTGCGCTATAACACCAATATCATGCTTGCCTTCTTTTTTACCAGTATTCCAATCATATTCAACACCGCGCATTGCATTAACTTTATCAAGAGCACTATCGATAGTAATAATATTATCTTTTAAAGCCTCATCTGAAAAAGAAGTGGTGCTGTAAGCAACAACATCTCCTTTAACGAGTAAGTCTTGATTAGTAGCATCTAGCTGCATGCTGGCTGTGTTACCCACAAACCATACAATATCATTTGCGTTATAAGAAGTATGCTCGCCTGCATTATTACCTATTATTTGTGTCGCATGCTCTCTAATATCACTTTCTACATCAATAGCACTACTGTTAATATCAATACCTTTCCCAGCTGTTAAACTTGTTGCTGTAGCGGTAAGAGTTGTGCCAGCTAAAGACAATCCACTTCCTACTTCTAGCCAAGCTGAAGCACCCGCTGAATCATCCCACATTAATATTCTATCAACATTAGGATCTGATAAATTTTGTATACCTAAATGACTAAGCGCAATTGTACCTGTAGAAGTAATAGTACCCCCTGATAATCCTGTGCCAGCTGTAATGCTTGTAACACCAGCCGCATCAGCAGGTAATGTAACTGTTTTTGTATTTACCGCTGTTACATGCCCCTCTGTGGATGTAGTAATACTATCAATAGCTGTAAATGTTCCGCCATGTGATGGAGAAGCAGTTGAGGTATTATTTGTTCTAGCAACAGAATCGTGTGTTATACTAATAGTAGGTGACGTAGAATCATTTGCTGTAAATGTACCTGTACCTCCTAATACACCTGTGCCTTGAACCGTTAACGTACCATTGTTAACTGTGGGTATCGTGGGAGTTCCAGAAAGATTAGAATAAGGTATTTGACTATTAGTAGTAAATATTTCATATTCAGATCCTACTAAACCAGCTTTCCAGTAATCATTTGTTTCATCCCATATTAATGATGCATCAGTTCCTGTACTACCACGCTCAACTTGAATACCACCATTTTCACCTGTTGTAGCATTACTATTAATAAGTATAATATTATCTGCAAGGTTTATTGTTTCGGTATTAACAGTTGTAGTTGTACCAGATACTGTAAGATTACCAGATACAGTTAAGTTGTTAAATGTAGGATTGTCTGCTGTACCAAGACCAAGTGATGTTCTAGCGGTATTACCAGATTCAACAATCCAAGTTGTACCATTTGCAACAATGAAGTTACCATCTGTTTTAGCTAAACTGCCTAGGGTTGTGAGATCGGCATCATAAGCTTGAATATCTACACCAATTTCTAAGTCAAGGTCAGCTTTTAATTCACTTGCAGTTCTACCTTCAATTGTATTACTATCAGTAAATTTAGCAAATTCAGCAGCACCTGGACTATTAGCCGTATCAACTGTACCAGTAGTTGTTGAATATCCCAGTCCAATAACAAAGTCATAAACTTGATCACCAGTAACAAGAGACGTGCTACCGTTAGTTACGGCAGCTGTGGATATAGTTGTTGAGGTTACACCCGTAACATGACCATTAGAATCAAGTGTTAAGTCCTGAATATAAGAATATCCTGAATTATCTACGCTAGAAGCCGCGGTAATATTTGGGTGAGATGATGCTATTGTAATAGTATCTCCTACTTCCGTAACAGTAACATTGCCGCCACCAGCAATTGTTATATCATCTGTTGATGCATCATTACCTGTTAATCTAATCACCGATGTATTTGCCGCACCAGCTTCAACACCTATAGTATAAGTTGTGTTAACATCGGTAGGTAATGTGCCAGTTGCTAAACTAGTAACGTGACCATTACTATCAAAACCTAAACTTTGTATAAATGTTGTTCCAGAGTTTGTTGAATCTGAAGCGGCACCTGCAATTGTCGGGTGAGCAGAAGCAATCGTAAAGTTTGGATATGTACCAGAAACTGTTATATTATCACCATTTGCTATTGATACTGTTTTATCATATAAATTAGTAGAACCTTCAGTTATACCATCAGTTGTTAAAGCTTCGTTTAACCATTGTGCAGAGCTGCTATCATATCTTAATATATGATCATCAGCAACTGAAGAAACATTAACATCAACTAAATCATTTATTACTGCGTCTGCAGCAACTCCACCTACATTTACAGCGGCAAGACTTCTGAATATACCAGCTGTTAAAAACTTAGCTTGTGCTGTATTACTTAAATCTGTAGCATCACCTTTTAATATAACAGCACCTAAATATATAGCTTGTGAATATGTATTATCAGCCTCTGTAAAATCTTCAATTAAATATGTTTTTTCTGCTTCTTCTATGGACGCATAGAAATTTTTACCATAATATGCTACAACTACATCAGGTGTTGTTGGAAAGAAATATAGTCTTTGTACACTAAACTTAGCTGAATTCATAGCAGCTAATGTACCGTCACCATCATCATAATAACCAGGATCTAAAAAGTTATATCCAGCGCCAGCATTAGTATTTTTATAATGACCTGTTGAACCGTCAGAATAATATCTATGTATCTTACAAACTGTTTTAGCAGCATCAGAGATAATAGATGGATTATTAGGATCATTAGCATAGTTGCGACCAAAAGCAAAAGCAGTACCAGCAGCTCTATCTATAGAAAGATTTGTACCATTAGCAGTTATTTTATGTCCAGTCTTTTTCATAGGGCCAAACATTCTAGCAAACTCTGCTAATTGAGCTGTTGCTGCATATGCTGTAATTGGGAATGTTTTTACAAAATCAATAGTACCGGAAGAGTGTACTACAGAGCCAATAATAATTTTATTAGCTATTTGTGCATCTGTAAATGCTGTAGACTGCTGTTGAATATCACCATTCTCATCAATGTATATCCATGAGTTCTTTTGTACAGTACTTCCAGAGTCAAGATTTGAAACTGTCACTGTAGCTTGATTCCAAGAAATATATTGTATTTCTGGATATGGCTCTGTTGCGCCGGATTCTTTATTGAGGTCATTTATAATACCTGTACCAGCGGCGATAGTAAACTGTGTCGTATTAGCAGCAGATAATGTACCGCCAGAAGTAATACCAGAAGGAATAACTTCTGTTAGTGTATCTATTTTTAAAGTATGGCCATGATAACGGAAGTTTAATGTATCATGACTATTTTCTGTAGTATAGTATATTGCATTATCTTGTGATGGTGTGCCGCTGTATGCTGTATCTAAAGATAATATATTTCCAGCATCAACCGAACCTGCTGTAATACCATTTGTAATAGTTGCTGTTGCTGCACTTATATCACTTGTTACAACAACATTATTTGGAAGACCAACCGTCCAAGTTCTATCGGTAGTTAAATCTTGTGCTCCGCCAGCAACTTCTATTTCATTTGTAGTACCGTTAACAGTTAATGTAGTACTTTGATCTAAAATAGTGGGTTTGTTTTGTATAAATGCATCTGAATTAGTATCAGTTTCTGTCCAATTAGCTTGTACGTTTATTTCTGCGCCCGCGGTTATACCAGAAAGTTTAGACCTTTCAGCTGAAGTTATAATGGCTCCTGATCCTACGGAACTAATATCTAATAATTCTGTAGCGCTATGCGTTGTTAAGACAGTTATATCAGTTGGCTTGTTTTGAATAAATGCATCAGATGATGTGTTTATTTCATTCCAGTCTGCTTGTACATTAACTTCAGCACTATCAGCTATATTTTGCAATTTAGTTTTAAATGCTGTTGTAAAATCTTCAGTAGATAAACCTTTACCTACAATTACATCAACTTTACCGTCTAATGCAGTTTGTAACCCTGCAATTGCGGCAATATTTAAAGAATCAAGATCGGTTCTATTATCTTTAATATAATTTACTATTTCCTGTAATTGATCTAATGTTGTATCATCTGAAACAAGAAGAGTATTAATATCGTCAATATATCCTTTTAAAACTCTACCTTGATTTGCAGATAAAGGATATGATGTTTCAGTAGATTCTAAATTATTTTTAACATCTGTATATAATACTCTGTCATATATAGTAGCAACAGCTGTTCTTTCTGCATCTGTAATAATTCTACCAGAACCTGCATCTGTTACATCATATGTTGATGTTACTGAAAAAGAGCTTAGATTTTTTAAATTGTTTCCTAATGTGGAAACATAGTATTCGTCACCTTTTATAAGTTGTCCAGAAGCATCTTGATTTGTAAGTGTAAGTACTTTGTATGTATCAGAACTGCTATCACTAACCTCATCTACACGATATATACCAAAGTTGTTTACATCGTTTTTATTTGTAATACGCACGTCATAACCAGCTAATACATCAATATAGTTACTTACATCAGCGTTTTTTAAATTTTTATCTGATAGATATATTGTCTGTATATTAGCAAAGTTTGTATTGGTATAAGTGCCAGTACCGGTAGTAATAATACCATACTGATCTGAATCTACATTATAGTCTTGTACTTTAAAAACAATACCATCAAAATGTTTAATAAAGTTTTCATTATTAGCTAACTCTAAAAAACTTTCAATGGTAAAATTCTTTGTTACATTATCCTCTGAGTTTGTACCTATTAATTTGTCATTCAGGTTTAAACTAGGATCCTGATCGTACGTAAATATTCTAGCCATTTATCTGTGCATTTTGTTTCCAAAGACTTTTTCTACTCCACGTGAGCCGAAATAGCCTCCAATTACTATTGTTAAAAGTGATGTTATATTATCTAAAGAGTAACCTAAATACCATCCTACTACATAAGATATGACTAAAAATACTAAAGTTAATGGTCTTACGTTAGAAGCAAGCCAAGATCCAGAGCGAGCATCAGCAACCCAACGCTTTGTAACTCCATCAATCTCTGCTCTTTCCATTTTAAGCTTTTCAAGAGCAATTTCTTTATCAGTGTCTGACATATCAGATCCACCAATAATAGCTTCTATAACTGAACCAACGGGTGTGTCACCCGCTATAGCACCCACAACATTGGGTATTTTATTAAGTAAAAATTGCCCGACAGCTGTGTCTTTGAATTTTTTCTTATCAGCCATTATTTTTTAGGTTTTCTTCCTGTTCTTGTTTTACCAGCTACAGCACTAGGAATATCTCCAATTTGATTTCCTACTTCTTTAATTGCAGCTCCAACGTCGTTCATTTCTTTAACTACCGTTTGAGCTCTATCTTTAATTTCGGCTACAGCTTCTTCTGCAGCATCAGCAATCATATCACGATCTGCATCTTTAATCTTACCTGTATATAGATAAATTAAGTAAAAATTTAATAAAATTGATAAAATAGCTACTATAGCTAAAATAATTGTAATTGTATTCATAATATAAAATTTAAGTTAACAGTTCCATCTTCTTCTAGCAGCACGACCTCTTTCTGAAGTCCAACTTTTAGATCGTGCACAAAATGATTTTCTTCTTTTAGCAGCTTTACTTCCTGGTTTTAATTCACTAGGGGGTGTTGTAACTGCGGTTTTTAGTTTACTTCCAGGATTATCTCTTCTATATTTAGAAACACCTTTTTGAGACATACCCCCTCCTGCTGCCGCGCCTGTACCTGTTGGCTTAGCTTCATTATAATAACCTAAACTCTTCTTTTTAGAAGGAGCAGGTGGTTTTGCTTTTTTAAATAAAGGTGCTTTTTGTACTCTTGAAGTAATTGGATCATTCATTTGTAATGTCTATGTATTTTGTTTTACCGTTTTCTTTTATAGCCTTAAGTATTCGCATTCTATTTTTACCCAAGCTATAACTAACGTGAACCCAAGCGGGGTTTTCATTATCACCAAACTCCCATATAAGCTGATCAAATTCTAACTTGTCTTTAATATAATTAAAAAAGTCTGCATTTGAAGCTTTGCTATACACATCGTCAATATCAATTGCTTCGCCTTTACAGTGTTGTGATTTAGCAGATCCACCAATTGCTTTATTAAGCTCCGGTGAACGATAAAATGATGATATATAAATAGGCTCGTTAAAGTGATTTCTTAAAGGTTCAAAAATATGCTGAGCAGTTATCTGCATTGTAACAAGTGTATCGTTGTCTGGCATATTATCAATACCTAAACGCTGTGCTGTATTAGAACGCAGCGCTTCTTTCATACTTATATGGTCACTTATTTTCATTATATTAAATTGGATTAAAAGGTATTATTAATTACCTCTTTGAATTTTTTTATTACCACGCATTGCACATCCACAGCTTCCAATTGGTTTCATACAACTTGGGCATACGGGTGTTGCAGCTTTCTTTTGAGCGTGTACTTTTTTAGTGATAGGTAAATCCATTGTGTTTATTTTTTTGTTTGTCTTCTATATGCTTCAGCTTCCCATTCTAATTTAGGAAACCCTTCTTTCATTCCTTTTC
>Ga0222719_10000403_pt1 | contig 42955 bp, 55 predicted proteins | sample C33_34DmetaG_FD_165039 | JGI IMG/M metagenome (GOLD analysis project Ga0222719, IMG submission 165039) | Estuarine water microbial communities from San Francisco Bay, California, United States - C33_34D | ecosystem: Environmental > Aquatic > Marine > Unclassified | place: USA: California... | reverse complement strand
TACATGGAGATGAGAATCTACTTCGGTCCTCCACAATATCACCTCCACATAGACGAAATTGCTACTCCCTAGTAGTTAATTAATTTGAAGATTAGGGTGGAACTCCACCTCCACCCTTATCTTCTGCTATAGTGAGGAAGATATGTACAAGACAAATGTAAAAGAAGTTTTAATAGATGTTTCTGATAATGCAACTATATCTAGTGGGGTAAATACAGATGGTATGTTACTTACTGGATTAGTATTTCCTGCAGCTATGACAGGTACAGAAGTAACATTTGATTTTTCTATTGATGGTACTAATTGGTATGATGTAGTAGAAACAGATGGAACTGCAGTAACTTATACAGTAACAGCAGGAGATGCAGTAAGAGTTGACCCTAGTGGTTGGGCTTTTGCATCAAGTGGTTTTATAAGAGTTACATCAGGTAGTACTGAAACAGCAGACAGAAGCATAAAGTTAATATTTAGAACAGCTTAGGAGGACCAATGAGTACGACTATTGGTGACCTCGTAGACAGGACTTATAGAGAATACCTAGAACCAATGGAAGATTTGGTTAGTTACACAACACTTGAAACAGGTATGAATACAACAGTAACTGAAGTTGTTTTTGATGGTGACTTGTTATCTGTAGAAGAAGAAGATGCTTTAGACACAGGTACAATAATTGAAATAGGTCAAGAGCTTATGCTTTGTAAAGACCTTAATGCTGTTACAAATACAATAACTGTAACAAGAGGTGCTAGAGGCACTACTGCAGCTACACATACAGCAGGTGACTTAATTAAAATAGCACCACCATTCCCAAGGAAGAATGTATTTGATGCTGTAGTTGACCAGATTAAAAATTTATTTCCTACTTTATTCGCAGTAGAAACTGTCAATGTTACAAGTGGTGCAGGATATGTACTACTTGGTAGCTATGATGCACCAGGAACAAACAACTATTTAGTTTCTGTTTTAAAAGCGATATCACAATACACAGATTTTAGTAGTGGTTCAGACCAGACAGGTGTTATATTTCAACCTGTATCTGTACAAATGATACAACTACCTAATCCATTTACATATACAGATGATAATGGAACAGAAAGAACAATAACTTATACTACAGGACCTAACCAAGTTAATGCTTTACAGTTTTATAGCATTGACCAAGGTCATACTTGTTATATAACTTTTAAAAAGAAATTTGTAGAACCTACAGCAGAGAGTGATACTCTTACAACAATAGGTTTAGAAGATGAGTATGAACCAATCATTATGGCAGGTGTTGCAGCACAACTTATTTCAGGAAAAGATATACCTGCTGCTACAACAGACTACATATCTGACCAAATGGCTATCAATAACTTTCCTGTTGGTTCAGCAAACAGCGTAAGAAACTCTTTGCTACAGTATCAACAGTTATTACTAACACAAGCTAGAAAGTATTTAAGAGCTCAATATCCTGAAGCTATGGAAATTAATGGTGTGAACATAGGTATTCAATAATGCCTAGAGTTGCCACTACAATAAACACTTCTAACCCTAAACGATATGGGTATGATGTAAGAATAGATGACATACTACTTCGTGCTGCTGTTGGTCCAGGTAGAGAGATGCAGATACAATCATCAGATGTACAAGAACAAGGTATTAATGTAAGACAAAATGCAGAGGACTTTACTTCTAACTTAGGTCGTATCTATTCAAGAAACAACTTTGCAGGTGGACAAGGATTAGATACAGCACATAGAGCTAATGGTACGCCTAAAGATACAACAAGATTTTTTGATAGCAAAGGTGTAGATGTCTTTCATGGAGATGATGAAACTTCTTATCACACTCATTTGTTATACACAACTGCAGCAGAAAGTATTAGCTTTAGTTCAGATAATAACTATATGGCTAGAACTACTAATGGAAATATTTATGTAGCTGATGGTACAACTATTTATGAAAGCACAGATGATGGAGATACTTGGACAGCTATGACATCTACTGGAATACTTTATGCTATTACAGGTATTGCTGCTTTTGGAAATACAATTTATGTAACTACTGGAACTGCAGGAACAACTAATACACAGTTTGCACATTATGAACCAGGTGGTCATGGTTGGGCAGTACACAATACAGGTTTTACTGGTGGAATATTTACAGGTGTTTGGTTTGTAAAAGATAGATTAGTTGTTACAGCTAATGATGGAGATGCAGAATATTTATGGGAAGGTGACCCATTTGCAGACAGTTGGGCATCTGCATTTGCTACTGGAGATGCAATAATTACTGTAGAACCTACACACGAATTTACTTCTGTTGTAGATGCAGGTGCAGTTGTACTTGCAGGTAGTACAAATGAAAATGTTTATTCACTTAAAGATGTATCAGGAACATTAACACTACAAGGACAGACACACATACCTTTTGAACAGATACATTCTATGGCAGCTACAGAAGGAATTGTATTCTTAGGAACACAAGAAACTTCAAGAACTGTTGGTAGATTATATCGTGCAGATTTAACAGTTGCAGATAACTTATATGTATTAGCTAACAGACAATTAGTAAAAGAATGGGTAGAAACTGGAATTGATACTACACCACATTCTATGTTTGTATCAAGAGATAGCGTGTATATGGGTGTCAATGAAGGAACAAATGATACTAACTTATGGAGATATTATCTACCTACTGCAGGAATTGCAAGAGATTTAAACACATCTGGTAATGGTTTAGTTAAAGGCATTACACAAGGAGATGGAAAGTTTGTTATATCTGTTGCAAATTCTGATGTATATAAAGAAACATCTACATACGAAACCGAAGGTTATATTATAATGTCAGCAGCAGATTTCTTTACAGCAGAAAGTAAACAGTTTGTTGGTGCAGAGATATCTACCTTTGCTTTACCTAGCAATACATCAGTAGAACTTTATTATTCTACTAAGTTTGAAGCACTAGATAATCCTACAGATGGTTCATTTCAATTAGCATTGGACCAAGCTGCAGGTATTGGTGATACTGAGAAACAGATAGCAGAAGTATCAAGGTATATAGTTGGTAAAGTAATACTTAAATCAGAAGCAGGTGCAGATACACCTAAGTTAAAGTCAGTACAGTTTCGTGCATTGGCTAGACCTGAATTGGTAGTAGCACAGATACCTATAAACATATCTGATAGAGTAGAAAGACCTGGAAGGAAACCTGTAAAGGTTAAAGGTTTAGGAGATACACTGTATTCAGCGTTGCGTTCTAAAGAAGGTGATTCGGTGACACTAGAATTATTTGACCCTGCAGAAATTATAAGAGGTGTAGTAGAGAGAATTAGTTATCCAATTAATTCTAATGTTGAAAGAGGAAGCGTAACACAGTATGCTATAATTACTGTGCGTGGAACTAGACAACCTACTATCACAGATGTGACAAGTACTGAAGTGTTTGGTATTAACGCATTAGGATTAATGAGATTTGGAGCTTAATTGACAGCACAAGAAGTAAAATTTAGTAACTTTTATGAGTCTACTTTAAATGGTATTCTCGCATCAGGTGCAACATCTATGACACTTACAGCAGCACCTACATCAGATGGAACATCAGGTATTGCAGCACCTTACTATTTAGTTATAGACCCTGACAATGCTTCTAATAGAGAAGTAGTTTTGATAACATCAGCATCAGGTACGACAGTATCTGTTATGACTAGAGATGTAGAAGGTAGACATACAACTGACCCTACACATACATCAGGAACAGTAGTTCGTATGGCAGTTGTTAAAGAAATGTTTGAAGATTTACATGACAGAGTAGATGCAGATGTTGCATTAGGTTCAGGTACATCAGGAAATTATGTTGCAGATGTAACTTCGGGAAATGGTTTAACAAAAACATCTAGTGCAGGTGAAGGACAAACTGTAGATTTAGCAGTAGATATTACTGGTGCTACTGATGGTACAGGTATTACAGTAGATGGAGCTAACGATTTAGTTTTGTTATATGATGCTGATGCAACTGCAGTTAAAAAAGTTAAGACAAGTCAAATAGCTGAACCTGCAGATGTACACCCATTTTTAGTTATGGGAGGATAACATGGGTATGTTACTTATGCTCAAAGAAGGTGGAAGTCTAGGAATAGACACTATTGGAAATAAGCCAATAGATGAAGATATAGATTTACTACCTGATACTGGTGGCGGTATTGAAATTGATAGACAGTTAATGCTGTGGTCTGATAGTGGACACGCATTACAATATCTTGATGTAGATACCTTGCTTTTGGTTGGTGCGTAGTATACTATAGAATATATTTAGGAGATAAAATATGGCAAACGCTTACAAAATATTAGGACAAGTAGCAGACGCATCTGCAAATGATGTAGAGCTTTACTTAGTTCCTGCAGCAACAGAAGCAATAGTATCAACTATTATTGTTACTAATAGAGAAGCAGCAGCTAACACATTCAGAATTGCTACTAAGACAGATAACTCTGCAGTAGCTGATACTGATTATGTAGCTTATGACACATCTATTGCAGCTAATGATAGTATTACACTAACACTTGGTATAACACTAGAAACAGGTGCAGAAATATCTGTTGGAGCTTCTGATGCAAATGTAACTTTTCAAGCCTATGGCACAGAAATATCATAGAGGTTTTTAAATGAGTATTAAATCAATTAAATATTCAAGTTTAGAAAACTCTATCGCTGATAGTCAAGAAAAATCATTTGATGTAGATTACCTAGTTGTAGCAGGTGGAGGTTCAGGTGCAGGTGGTACTGGTTCTTACAGTTCTAATGATAGAAAAACAGGTGGTGGCGGTGCAGGTGGTTATTTAACAAGTTTTTCAGGAGATAGTTCAGGTGGAGGTAATTCTGCAACTCAACCAATTAAAGTACAACTTGGTCAAAGTTATAAAGTAGAAGTAGGTGCAGGTGCTACTTATAGTTCTTTTAGTATGGGAGGAGATAGTCAATTCGATACTGTAATTTCTGTTGGTGGAGGTCATGGTGGTGGTGCAGGTTTCGTAAGTATGTCTGACAGAGGAGGACCAGGTGGTTCTGCAGGTGGAGGTGGAACTAATGGTAATACTTTCGGTAATATTTTAGGTCAAGGAAATGACCCAACTGGTGCTTCACACAGAGGTGGTGGCGGTGCAGGTAATGCGGTCAATTCAAGTGTAAATGGTGGTGATGGACAAGACAGCAACATTACTGGTTCAACTGTTACTTTAGGTGGCGGTGGAGGTTCAGGAAAAAATGGTTCTAGTTACAACGCAGGTGCAGGTGGTACTGGTGGCGGTGCTGCAGGTGGTAACAGTAATGGCAACTCAGGAAATGTAGGAAGTGCAGGTACTGTAAACACTGGTGGTGGCGGTGGTGCAGGTGGCGGAGGTAACTCTAATAACAACAGAGCAAATGGTGGTGCAGGTGGTTCAGGTATTGTAAAACTTAGATACCCTGCTAAATATACTATTTCTGTAGGTGTAGGTTTGACTTGGAGTGGTGTAGAAGGAACTGATGGGTCAGACAAATATGTTGAATTTACAGCAGGTAGTGATACTGTGAGTTGGTCATAATGGCACATTACGCTTTACTTAATGCAGACAACATTGTTATGAAAGTTATAACAGGTAATGATGAAAATGATGATAGATTACCTAGTGAGTTTTCTAGTTGGGAAGAATTTTATGCTGACCAACAGGGATATGATAATTGTAAAAGAACATCATATAATACAAAAAACAATCAACACTTAAATGGAGGAACTCCCTTTAGAGGTAATCATGCAGGTGTAGGTTTTACTTACGATACAGTTAATGATGTTTTTATTCCTGAACAACCCCATGATATGCCTGATAGCACTTGGGATTTATCTAGTTGTAAATGGGTTGACCCTGAATAATAAAACATTAAAGGTGGATAATGGTCAAAACAATATTTGTAAGTAAATACAATAACATACAAGAAATAACTAAACCTGAATATTCTAAAAATAATATACCTAAATGGTTTAAAAATTTACCAATAGTTAAATCTAACGCATCAGATAAATTAATAAAACCTAATTCTAAATCGTGTCCATCATTTATAAGTATATATAAAGAAGGTTACATTATAAAAGCACCTTGTGATATTTTGTTAAAAGTAGATGGTGATAAGTGGGAATGGAATACACCAAGTACAATGTTTAATATAGAAATACACGAAGATGAACAGTTGTTGAATTACTTGCCAAGAAACCATAATATTAAAAAAGTTTTTAAACTAATTTATCCATTTAGTATTATTACACCTAAAGGTTATAGCGTAAGACAAGTACCAATATACTATGATTTTAATTCTGATTGGGAGGTTGCTTATGGTGTGTATGATACAGATAGATTACACGACATTAATCCACAAATATTATATAAGTCAGATAAAAAAGAAATTCTTATAAAACAACATACACCATTAATGCAACTCGTACCTTTTAAAAGAGAAAAGAATACTATGATTGTTGTAAACAATAATAAAAGATATAGTAAAATATTAGATACAGCTAAATATAAGATTATATCTAAATTTAATGGAGGTTATTATATAAATGAATAGTGTAAAATTAGATATATACCCTGCAATCGAAGAAGCAGAAACATTACTTGAAACATATACACCAGTTCAAGCAAATAAATTTTTGCCTGAATGGTATAAAAAACATTCTACTCCACATAGAGGAGATGAATCTTATTCTAATATTGAGGGTTTAACAGACAGAGTTATAACTACAAAAAAATGTCCTGCTATACAAGAAACTGTCAATACAGGAGTAATTATTCCTGCGTGGACAGATATATATATAGAAAAAAAAGGCGACATTTATAATTGGTATGCACATTGGAAGGGTGCAGTAGATACTATAGAAAGTCATAATATAAAACAAGTAGAAGGAATGGGATTAAATGGAATAAAAGATTGGGGAGTATTAAAAATTATGTGTCCATATTTATTTATAACTGAACCTGGTTATGGATTACAATTTTTTGACCCATTCTACCATCACAGAAGAACAATTAGATTATTACCAGGAATGGTAGAGAATGATATATGGCATCAAACGCATTTTCCTTTTGAATTTACATCTAATTTAGATGAAATAGAAAATAAACTTATGTTTATAAAAGCAGGAGAACCCTTAATACAAGTTGTTCCCTACGCTATAAACAAAAATAAAATAAATTTATCTGTAAATAAATATGATGAAAATATTTATAAAAAGAATTTAAGCAGTCATGTAGTACTAGACACAGTTAGTAGTAGTTGGCAAGATTATAAAAAGATAAAGAGGAAAGATTAATACTTTGTGATATAATCCTGTTTATGGATTTTATAATTGGATTTTTACTAGGGTATTTTTTAAAAGAAATTAGTTCTTATCTTAAAAGATTAAGTAAGTGGGACTACGATAATTCTTATGATAAAGAATGGGACTGGATGTCGCATGAGGATTTACCATAAATGACAAACAACAATGGCTATACCCAAAAGGAGCTTCTCAATATGGTTATTGAACGACTAGACAAAATAGAAGATAAGCTAGATTCTAAGTTAGACAAACAAGAATTTTATAAAGTATTAATGCTTATTGTAGCAATAGGTGGTGTTGTTGTTGCTGCCTTAATGTAGGAGAACAATGTCACAAATAAAAATAGACACAAAAACAATTATACCTATAGTGTTATCAGCTATGCTTGGTGCATTTGGTTGGGTATTTAACTCGATAGAAGAAATTAAATCACATCAGAATGCTTGTGATGCTATGGTTATGGAAATAAATAGTGAACTAGATATGTTAGAAAGTAACTTTACAGAACTATTATTTAAATTAAATGGCTAGAATATAATTACATAAATAAATCCAAGAAAGGTGGAAATATGACAGAAATATATGAAGTGCAAGTTTATACCAGTGAAGGTATGGAAAGCATTCAATCAGAAATACTAAAGGTTGTTGTGAAAGTAGGTAATACACCACACGAGAACCACGATAATAATTTTTATTTTATTGTTGACGATAAAGGTCAAAACATAGAATATGAATTAGTAGAAAACAATCATAGAACTACAGCAGAGATGGATAAATGTTATAACTCTATAGCTAATGAAGTTTTACAGATTGGTAAAAATCATAAAAGAGAACATTTAAAGTGATAATATAAAGTTATGTGTATGGTAAAAGAAAAAGAAGATGGCTCTTTCGTACAGCTATGTAACTGCAAAGGTGGAAGTGAAAACTGTGAAAATAATAAGTAGAGATAGTTGGGGTGCTAAACCTAACAAGACTAAGTTTAGTAAGCTAGGTGAAGTCAAAGGTTTAGTAATACATTGGTCTGCTTATCCTATAGCTGTAGGTAATCAAGCAGAGATGGACCAATGTAAGAAGATACAAAGACTACATCAAGAAGATAGAGGTTGGAATGATGTAGCATATAACTTTTTAGTAGGAGATACAGGACAGATATATGAAGGCAGAGGATTTGGAAACAGAAGTGCAGCACAAGGAGGTAACAATCGTGAAGAAATTAACTACAATAATAAGCATTATGTTGCTGTGTGTTGGCTGGGTGGTAGCAATCCTACCGACAAACCTTCAGATAAAGCTATTGCATCTGTCAAATGGCTCTATGAACAAGTCGGTGGAGAACTAAGACCACATTCCTCGTTTAAACAAACACAATGTCCAGGAGATGCTTGGCGACAACACATTGTAGAAGGATTTGCTGTTAGCACAATTAGTAATGAAAGTCCACCTGATATGATACATCCAGAATTTATACAAAAGAAACTTGATAAAATTATTGCTAAACTAGAGAACATTGAGAATAAGTTAAAGTTAGGAAATTTAATAAAATGAGTGAAGAATATAAAGATTTATTGGAAAGATGTCTATGGACATTTGTAGAAACATTTGCTTCAACACTTGTCATTACACCTGCACTTGGAATAAATATAAGCACACTTGAAGTTGCTGTTTTGTCTGGTGGTGCTGCTGTTTTGTCAGTATTGAAATCATTTGCTAAAAAGAAAATAAGTCCACAACCAAAAAAAGTTTCTAAATAACAAACTGTCCTTGTAGTCTTGTATAATAATAATGACAGGGCAAAGGAGGTAATATGCCTAACATACCAGAAGAATGGGGTAATAATTTCTACAAAACTGGGTGGCAACCAGGACTAGAGGTCAATGAACAGACTGGTCTAGGTGAGATTACTCATGTAGGAACAGACCCAAACTACAGAAATAAATTCGATTCTATATTAAAAGAATGGGGATTTGACCCCAAACACTACGAAATTGAAGGTAGTGTAAGAGCATCATCTTGGAATACACAGCTAAAAGGTGGAACAGTTGAAACTTTTTATGCGTTTAAAGGCATTGTAAGAAAAAAGAAACCTGGACATGACAGGTATTTTCAAGAACTATTTAAACAAGCTAAGAAAAAACCACCTATAAAAAAGAAATACAATGCAGGTGACACTGCGTTCATGTGGTTTATGAGTGACTGGCAACTCGGAAAAAAAGATTATGGAGTTGAGAACACTATTAAAAGATACGATAGGGCATTACAAGATGGAGTAAACAGGATTAAAGACCTTCGTAAACTTGGAGTACAGATAGATGAAATCTATATAGTAGGTTTAGGTGACCTTACAGAAAACTGTACACCACACTTCTACGAATCTCAACCGCACAATGTTGAGTTGTCATTGATTGAGCAATACGCATTGGCTAGGTCAATGATTATGAAAACGATTGACACCTTCTTACCACACGCACCGAAGCTAGTTCTTGCAGGTGTTCCAGGTAATCATGGTGAAATGTCCAGGACCAGTAAAGGTCAAGTTGCTACATCAAGATTAGATAACTCTGATACTATGCACTTGCAAATATGCAGTGAGATAATGTCTGCTAATCCAGACAGATATGGCAAAGTAGAAGTAAACATACCAGAGGGATTTCATCAGACATTAATCATTAAGGGTAAGTCTTGTAGCTTTAGTCATGGACACATGAGTGGTAATCGTGGAGGAAACCCTGAAGCTAAGATTGAAGCATGGTGGAAGGGTCAGATGTTTGGATTCTTGCCTAGCGGTGACAGTGAGATTCTAGTAACCGCACATTATCATCATCTAAGAATGAAACAACAGGGAGATAGAACTTGGTTTCAAGCACCATCAATAGACAAGAGCATAGACTTTACTGCTAGTACTGGACTTTGGTCGCATCCAGGTGTCCTTACTTTTACAATTAGTGATAAAGGATGGGATAACTACTTTCCTCTATAAAAAAACCCCCACCAAATTGGCAGGGGTTTTAGTTATTTTATGTTTAGTCTATAACATCACACCAAGAACAACTACCATCATCACTTGTTCTACAGGTACACTCATCATCATTTGTTGTATTAGTATCATCATTGTCAAAAGTAATTTTGTCTAATGACTTTAAATATTTATTACTCATTATTCCTCCTCCTCTTTGTATTCAATATGGAACTCTTTGTCTAACTCTTTGATGAACTTAGCCATTTGTCCTAACTGATTAAAGTTGTTGTTATAATCTATTCCGAATACTTGTCTTGTAATTGCTATTACATGACTTGCTATTTGGTCTTTCATAACATCCTTTCGTTTGTTTGTATATTCCAGTATACCACATAATCAAAAAAAAGTCAAATCGTTTATTTTTGTTGAAGTTTAGATTCTCTCTTAATTCTCTCTGCATTAGTTTCGTATAAACCAGTTTGCTTAAAGTTCTCTTTCATTTGTGTGTGTGCTTTTCTCATCAAGCCATCTGCGTGTACTGACATAATCTTATTATACTACCTTCCCCAACAATGTTTACTACTATTCCAATGATGCCATCCATCATTGTACACTAACCAACTAGCAACAGCAGTAGATACTTTTGCATCAGTTCTTTTACTTGTAATGTTTAATTTGTCTTTTAACCAAGACCATGTGTCATCATTAAACTGCCATAGTCCAACATCCTTTGTACCATTTATGTTCTTGCCAACTGCAGTTTCTATGCCAGAACTTTCGCAGTATATGACAAGTAATGCTTTCCTGGAATCATCCATAGTAAAATATTTATGGACAAGTGGTAGCCACTCGACAACATATTCTACTTTTTCATTTGTATCGTTACACCATCTGTAATCTTGTAACATATCAAAAGTTAATGGTCCAGTTATATACATCATGCACGATAAAATAATAGATTCTAAAATGGTAATTCCTTGTACGCTTTTTTGTTACCTTTAAAATCTAACTCTGGATAATACTTTGTTTCAAATCTAGGGTCTTTCCACATATCAAACAGCTTCTCTGCACTATACCATTTAGGTTCTGCGTTTATGTTTTTAAAATACATTATACCAATACGCACTTGATTGTATTTACTACCTTTCCAATTCATCTCTTGTATCTTGTAATAGTCTGATGCTTTAACTTTATTTGTACCTTTAACTTCTGCAAAATAAATCAATTCATCTCTTACCACTATGTAATCTGGTAGCAGTAGTATCTCTGTTGCGTACCAGAACAAATTTAATTTATTAACTTTAGGGTCTGTTCCTATTCGTAAATAATCTTGATACTCTACTGCACCAGTATCTCTTAAATAGTTCTGCATGGCTATGTCTGCCATGTCCTCTCCACTATTCCTAGATTCGTAGCTATCTTTATATGTATTACTCATTAAAATGGACTTCCTTCTGGTGGTTTCTTATCGCTTTTGAAAGTATTAAATAGCAAATCTCTTAAATCTGAAACTGTATTTGCTCTTTGTTCTTCTAAGGTATTAATTAATACTTCAAGTGTAGGTAAGCTAACTACCTCATTGTATTGTCTTTTAGTATTTACAAAAGTCACATCAGTTTTATACATATCTTCCCATGTCAAATATATTTCACCTTGTGCATTAGGTAATATAAAATTGAAGCCACCTCTTTCTTTGTCTGTTGGTTCAATAATCCAGTCTGTGATATCAATTTCCTGTTTGTTGAAAATTTGTATTAGACCATCAAAACCATAATTAGAATGGAATTTCTGTTTGCTCTCCACTTTGTTTTCCTGGTTTGATAAGTGCGTGGCACTCTCTGTACTCCCATTGATGGTAGTTTTCTCCTTTTGTTTGTTTGTATCTTCTTCCACAATATATGTTTCCTTCCTTGTCTGAGTATGTAATATTATTTAATTGTTTACATTCGTATTCTTTTTTACATTTAGTATCTGGTGGTGGTGGTATATCAAAATTGTGATTAGGATATTTTTTCTTTAACCTAGCTTTTAATTTTTCCACATCAATCGATATACCATCATCTATAACCATTCTGTTGGACAATCAGTATCTCCCCATGCAGTCCAACCACAACCTTTATTACCTTGATATGTGCTACAACTCCATGAAGGTATTTTTGCAAATCGTTCATCACTTGCTTTTTTCTCCCTGTTGTCCTCAATATATTCTGGACTGCCACATTCTGGACAAGCCATCACGACTGATTCAGTAACTTCACCAAATACTTCTTCTATTAAGTCTGTATCTGTTTTGTCTGACTCAACCTCTTGTTCAAATAAATCTAAGAACTTGCTCATGTCATCATTGGTCCAGGATTCAACATCTTTAGACAATCCAGATTTCTTAAATGCTTCTCGTTTGTAGTGTTGTGCTACACTTTTTTCTAACTCAAAACCATCTATTAACATATTCATTTGGTCAGCTTTAGGTGTCTTTGGTGTTTCAGTAATAGATTCAGCAAACTCTTGCTTTGCTTTTTCTAGTACTTGTAGTTCCTCTTTGTCTGTGGTCATCTTTGGTTTCTCTACTTTGACATCAGCAGGTTTATTACCAACCTTAGACATCTCCTGCTTACTTGGTCTAGGGGACTTTGCACCTTGATACTTCCAGTTAGCCAATGCTCTACCTATCGCACTTGTTTCGCAGTTTTCTACCCAGGCATCAGTATTAGCAAATCCACCTTGTCCTTTAGTTTCTTGTGCTATACCAGTAGCAACTGGATATTCATCTGTATTCTTAATATAGATTTCTGCTTTGATAGTGACACAAGTTCCATCAGCAGTTTCATGCACTACTTCTGTACTGATTCTACCTTCAGGGTTATCACTCCAATATGCTTTTAATCTATCTTCTACTGTTTCGTAATTGTCTAAATTAAACTTAGCCATTATTCTTCCTCCAATTTCTCTATTGCTTTATAAACAAAATCTCTTGTCTTGTTAAGATGTTTTGCTATTTTGATAGCACCCCAACCTACTCCTTTAAGTTCTTTGATAATTTCATTTCTGGTTTTAATAAGAATCTTTTTGTCTTTGTCATTCTTGTCTATCAATTCTTGTATTGATACAAGTTTGTTAGATAACTCTATATCTTCCACTTTCTCTCCCTATGTAATTTGTTTTCTAATATTCTTAATTTGATATAAATAGTGTCTGCAAGCCAATTACTAATGGTCCATGCACCAACTATATACACTGGCAATGATAGATAAAACCAGAACTCCCATGTTTGTAACATTATTCCTCCTCTTTTTCGTTTGTATTATCCACTATACCATCTTGTATTTCTTGTGCAACTTTTAATGTGTTTGCATTATGGTCTGCAACAAATTCATCTAACAATTCTGATATTCGTTTTGTGTTTAACTTCGTTAGCATAATAGATTTCTCTACTTTTTGTCCACCACAAGCATTAGCTAACTTAATGCACCATGCTTTTAGTAACTTTGGCTCATCAAATATATTAGCCATGATTCCTCCTCTTTTATTTTTTTGTTTGTTTACTTAATTAGTTCTTGTTTGTTCATATCATATATAGTGATAATAAAGTGATTACTTCCACCACTGTCTTTCAACTCTCTGACTTTGCATTTAGCATCATCTTCTGAATCGAAGAACCACTCCATTGTTCCACCATAGATTGATATACTATCTACTTTATACATATCTTCCTCTGTATAACCTTATATCCAGTATAACAGATTATTCTTTTAAGTGTTGTGCTATTTTTTCTGCAATCAATAATCCACCACTGTCATTAGGTTCTATGTCATTAAAATAATCTTCAGGTTTTAATGTGTTTGTTATGTCTATATAACTGGCATTAATACCTCTGTTATTTAATCTTTTAACAGTATCTTGCAGTTTTTCGTTATGTGTAGCAATAAGTTCTGGCAATAGGTGTGCAACTGGTTTCCAATCAGGTTTCCATGATGGGTTACCCTCATACAATCCTAAAAATACCACCTCTGCTTTTGGATAACGATAATTTAAAATAACTGCTATTGATTCTATCTCTGTCATATATCCAGAAAAATATTTACCCTTCAACATGGGCAACATATCTGAATCCCATTCAGAATAAATTTCTTGTTTAATCAATAAAGTTTTTAACTTATCTTTAGTACCTTGGTCCAGTAATATATGCTTCTTATCTAAAAGATTATTACCACCAACACTAATAAAAAAGTGTGTTGTATCTGTGGAGTGTCCACCTTTAATAGCAAAATCCAAAACTTCGCTAGTTGTTACACCATCTACTGAATCATTAACTATTGCATCACTTTCTAATAATGTTCTTACATGGTGTTCAACATCATATTTTTCTACATACAATGTATTGTCTATGATGCTGTCACCTAATAAAACTATGTTATTATTCATTTACCTCCAATATTTCACCATCTTTAGATATATAACCTGCTTCTATTATATCTCTGGCAGTTCTGCCATAGTGTCCTTGTAATCTCCATGCTTGTCCAGACTTTATAAGTTCACTAAATAATTCCAATGTTCCATTGTCATCTAGTTCACCACATTCGTACTGAATTATCATATCTACTCTTGTATCACTATTCATTATTCTTCCTCCCTTGTATCTTCGTGATGAAATAAAACTACTGTGTAGTTACCATCATCAAATCTTTTTAATAACTTATTGTCTACAAATTCCCAATCAGTATGTCCATACATTAATCTGCATGCGTAATCTAACTCTTCAGTATCTTTAGCCATTATTCTTCCTCCTTGTTATGTTGTTTGCAAAACTCTAAATAAGTTAGGTATTTTATACCTGTTTTCTTATTTACTCCTAATCCTCTGTCTACTGGTCTTTTACAGTTATCTTTACTGCATCTTTCCACATATACATCTGGTTGATAGTTTGGCATTTGCTTTCCTCCTTGTTTGTATTAATTACTATACACTAGCTATGTTGCTTTGTCAAATGGTCAAGTAACCTGTAATAATAATCTTTGTTGTGCTCTAATTGGTGTTCACTATGAGAATCAATATTCTCTTTAGTAAACTCTTTTGTTACCCAGTCGCCACTACCATCTAATTCATCATCATCCCAGTATTGATAATGTGTAGTTACAAATCCAACTGGAATATGTTTGCCATCTTCTTTACTCCACTTCATAGAATGTTGGTTACAGTCTGCCATGATTACTTCAGGATAATCTGAACCATCATAAACTGTTTCATCAGTTGGTCCAAAATTTTCCCACCTGTACTGGCATCCCATACCACAACTGGCATCATCTAATCCACCATAATATTGACTTCTCATTATTCTTCCTCCTGTTTGTATTCTTCTAGTACTTCATCAATTAATCTTGTTGCTTCATCATATCCATTGTTTTCAAAGATAGTTAAACACTTGCCGAACAGTACCAACTCCATGTAACCATAGGTTGAAAAATCTATGTCGTACTCCTCAAAGTCATTGTGGGCTATGCTTAGAAAATCTATCCAACAACTATGTCCATTTAAAGACCAGTCATAAAGTTCTCTAAGATACATTGTTTCGTATTGGCTCATTAGTTAACCTCCTTGTTCTGTATTTGATAAGCATGTAAATAACCTTCGACTTTACACGCTTCACGAAACTTTACTTCATCAAAGTTTGCATTTGTTTCTTGAAATTCATCATTAAATTGAAACATGGTATTTCTTAATTCAAATAGTGCATATTCTTTTTTTTCATTAGTTGCACTAGAATTTGAAATTGCTCTAGCTCTATTACTTAATACTTTTGCTACTATTTCAAAATGTTTTTTATTCATTATTCCTACTTTCTTGTTTGTCTAAAGTATTATACACACCTAACAAATGTTGTCAAGTGTGCATAATACATGGTTGTTACTTGACTGGAGTAACTGACCTTCTACTGTATCTATCGGCAATTTCGTATATTTCTTGCTTAATAGATTCATCTTGTGCTACTTGATTAGCACTAAGTTCCTGGGCGTCACTAATTTCGCCATCATATCCACGAATCTTAATTAAATCGTTATGATTTCTTAACCACATAGCTTTAGCAAACTTCCAATCTTTTTGATTAAAGATTATTATGTTACTTTCTCCTAAAGAAGTAGCTGTAACTTTGCCACTAAGTACATCTCCATTTGCATAGGATGTATCATTAATAGTCACACTGTCAAAATCGTAACCTTGTGATTCTTCAAAATTAGTTATAGCTTCTTCTCTAGTTTCACCAAATGATACAAATTCTTGTACCATTGTTTTCTTTATTTTATATGCTTTCATTGTTTTCCTTTCTTATTTGTAATCTTTAAATATTTTTGCTAATAATTCTAAATTATCATCAATAGCTTTTTCGTTTATTAATTCACCTGATTTAAACACATCAGCTAAATCTTTTTCGTTTTTAATTTCTTTCATGTTTTCCTCCATCTTGTTTGTGTAACCCACTATACACTAATGGGTTACTATTGTCAACTATCTTTAAGCGTGTAACCAATTAGTGTTGTTTCCACCATTAACGCCACCATTAACATCAACTCCATCAATTGATGCTCGTTTAAAGAATCCACCTAAGTCAAATAATCCTATTGCACTCATTGAATACAACTCTTTAACTTTTGCCTGGTGTTTTCTTGTTGTCATTGAATAGAAATGGTTAGATAAAATAACCTTAGTTTCATTTAAGAATGTTCCATTCTCTACATCTACCACATAAGCGATTGGCGTATTGTACGATACAATTAAGTCGTATCGTGTTCCTTCTATTCTTCTAAGTGACCCAGTACTATTTAGATTACGAACAGATAACACTTCGTTTTCTGTATATCCATCTATAGTTGCTTTTGGCTCTTTATATATAGTTTTCATTGTCCTTCTTTCTTGTTTGTATGCTCCACTATACACAAGTGGAGCAATGTTGTCAAATGGCTTATTCTTCTTCGTTGTTAGTTTCTTTAGTATCTCTATACCATGCCATCCAGTCGTTAGATAATTCGGTATCTGTATACATACCAGTTGTAAATAACTGTGGACTTAATCCCTCATCATCTCCAGAATGGTCATAAATATTAACGCTAATATCTCCGCCATCTCTAGTGATTTCATCTACAAAACTACCATCAATATCTATTAGTGATAATAGATTATCTGATAATTCTGTTAGCTTGAAAAAATCCTCATGACTAGTTAATAAATTTTCTTGTTCTGACTTATCAGAATCCCAATTTATTTCTTCTAGTCTTGCTAGATTTTCTCTAACTTTCCTTAGTAATACTCCAGTTGCTAGAACTGTGGTCTTACCATATTTAATTTCTTTCATTGTTTCTCCAGTCGTTGTTTGCTTGTGATACCTAAGTATCTTTGTGGCTACCAGTTACAATAACCACTAAGATAATTATTTATCTGTTTTGGTAAACATAGTCTAAGTCAAATAACATACTTTTAATTTCTTTGTCTGTTAGTTTACTTGAGTTAATTACCTCAGTCTTTACTAATTCGTATGCTTGTTCTCTACTCATTGTTTCTCCAGTTTCGTTGCTTGTCTAAAGAACTATACACTATGATGAATATCTTGTCAAGTATTTAAAATAACCCAGTGATTACTGTGTTTGTTTGTGTGGTTGTTGTTCTTATATTGTGACTAAGTTTCACACAATGATTAGTTAGCACTCCCACCCACAGAACAAAATCAAATGGTATACATATTGATACATACTACACCTAGTACCACTACATATTGTGTATGTATGTAGTCAATACCACGACATATGGTACCACAACATATAGTGTTTTTACTGGACATACAACATATAGGGGGGTTAAATGTGGGGTGCCTTGTGTGTGTGTGTACACCCTCTATAGATATGCTGTTAAGGGGTACTCTATATAGAGGTACTACATATAGTGGTGTACCTGATTGTTAGTAAAGGTAATTTTAAAAGTAATTGTTTCACTTACTTTAAATGTAAAGAAGAATGGTGCTAACCCTGTGTCACTCCCTCCCAAAAACCAGAATGAACTATATAGTGAACATTTAAATATGTGAAGTAATGGGCTTTAACCCCAGTTAGCATGGTCCTGCTAATCCACTTTATTTATTGTTAATGGTCAAGAATCCTTTTCTAAAAGCAGGAAGAATCCTTTGCTTGTTTCTTTACTATACCATGCTTTGTTTTTAGTGGTAGTATTTATTATGGGGTTTTTGTTTAGTAAGAGTTTCCTCCTTTCGCTTACGCACAACCACAGAAACCCCATACCTTTTATTTGCATAGTGTTAATGTATGTTATACTAAAAGCAGAGAAAGGCAATATAAATCAATCCTTCTGGATTAATATATAGCCCTCCTTTCTTTGTTTGTATAGTACGACCCTCTGGCAACAGAGGGTTTGCTATAATTACACTATGGATATTTTTGTAACAGATTGTGATATTTGTTATCACCCTTACTGGGAGGATGAACTTATTAATGGTGTATGTGTAGGTTGTAAGGAGTTTGAAGAGGAATGAGCAAAATAAAAGACCACTACACTTGTTCAGCGTGTATGAAGGTTACTTTACTTGATGGTGAAACTAATCTATGTTACGACTGCAATAGAGGGCATATATAAAAAAAATTTTTTTCACCTACTAAACCAGGGAGCGTACTATAGTATTTATACCTGGAAAATCCAGGCAATCGTATGGGGATACGATTCAATTATATGAAAGAAAGAAAACTTTTCATCTAAGTAACAGTACATGGTGTACAGTGTATGGAAGAAATGTTTTTGTGGATTTCATGTTTTTCATAACAGTTTGGACACTGTACGACAAGACCCTGCTTCGGCAGGGTTTTGTGTTATAGTGGGTAGTAATAAACAACAGGAGTTATTATGCCAATAAACAAATATGGTAAAAAGAAATCTTACGCTAAAAAAAGTGGTAAGAAAAAATCTAAGAAGATGTAATGGCAGAGTATCAAGGTAAGTCAGTTAAATTAGATAGTCCTTCTAGGATTAGTAAGGGTGAACCTGGGTATGGTCGTAAAAAATTTAAAGTCTATGTGAAGGATGGTAAAAAAGTTAAAAAGGTTATGTTTGGTGACCCAAACATGGAGATACGAAAAGATAACCCAGAAGCTAGAAAATCATTTAGAGCTAGACACAAGTGTGACACAGCAACAGACAAGACAACTGCAAGACACTGGTCTTGTAAAATGTGGTAAGGAACAACAATGGCTAAAAAAGGTCTATATCATAATATAAATAAAAGGAAAAAAGCAGGAACAAGTAGGTCCAAAAAAAATTCTACAATCAGTCCTAAAGCGTATGCTAACATGAAGGCAGGATTTCCTAAAAAAAAGAAAAAGAAAAAGTAATTTTGATAGACATACCATGTCCTAAGTGTGGGGTGGTATTAAAACCAAAGGATGAAATGAAATGCAAAAACAAAGAATGTAATGGATATAGCAAATAAAAAACTTTGTTATGCAGGAGGATGTCATAGAGTATTGCCTAAAGGTAGGTCAAAATTTTGTAGCGATAGATGTTCTAACAGAATCAAAATGCAAAAGAAAAGAGCTAAAGATAAAGGCATAGAGTGGACACAGGAAAATAAAGAATTATCTATACCTAGTAAAAATGTTGAATCACGCAGAGGTAAAGTTTACAACGACATTGTAGAATCAGGTTTAGCTGAAGAAATATTAAAAGAAAAAAATACATTAACAGATGTAGCAAAAATATTAGGAACAACTGTTGGTGCTGTATCTATGGCATACAACGCATACTTACAAGATTTAGAAACAAAAGCTGCACAAGACAAATGGGAATTACCACAAGTTGCAGAAAAATCATTAGAAGATTTTAGTAATTTTAGAGATAGATATTTTCAAACAGAAACAGGAGAACCATACCAAACTCCAGAATTTCATATTAAATGGATTAATTCTATTTTAGAAGCTATAGAACATGGTGAACAACAAATGATATTGTCACCTCCACGACATGGTAAAACAGATTTACTTATACATTTTGCAGTGTGGCTTATTTGCACAAAACCTAACATTCGTATTTTATGGGTAGGTGGTAACGAAGAGATTGCAAAGAACGCTATAGGTTCTGTACTTGACCAACTTGAAAGTAACGAATTATTAATAGAAGAAATATGTGGACCAGGACCTAAATTTAAACCTACAACAAGAACTGGTAAATCTTGGTCACAGAGTGGTTTTACTGTAGGAACAAGAACAGTTACAGGTATTAAAAGTCCGACTATGGTAGGCATTGGTCGTGGTGGTAAAATACTATCTCGTGACTGTGACTTAATTATTGCAGATGACATTGAGGACCATACTTCAACTATGCAACCTGCATCAAGAGAAAACACCAGAAGTTGGTGGACAACAACATTGTCTAGTCGTAAAGAGGAACATACAGCTATGGTCGTTATAGGTTCTAGGCAACATTATGATGACTTGTATTCACATTTGTTAGATAACGAATCCTGGAAAACTATTGTAGAAGAAGCACATGATACAGCTTGTAATATGCCTGACTGGAACGAAGAAGAACATAAAGATTGTATGTTGTGGTCTAATAAAAGAACTTACAAATGGTTAATGGACAGAAAAAGGGCAGCAGAAACTACAGGTGGTAGAGCTATATACGAAATGGTATATCTAAATGTTGCTATGCCTGATGGACTTGCATTGTTTGACAGAGTAGAGATAGAAGAGTGTCGTGACCAAAAGCGTGACATAGGACACATACCACATGGTACAAGATTGATTGCAGGATTAGACCCTGCATCTACAGGTTATCAAGCAGCTTTTTTGTGGGCATACGAACCTATAGAAAATAAATTGCACATGGTAGATATGAACAACAGTTTAGGTGGTGGTATTCCACAAGCATTAGACATTATTAAAGAATGGTGGATGAAATATAACTTATCACATTGGGTTATAGAAGAAAATGGTTTTCAGAAAGCTATACGACAAGACAGAAGTATTAGAGAGTTTGCATCAAGTCATGGTATATTTTTAGAAGGACACGAAACATTTAAGAACAAGTTTGACCCACTTTATGGTGTGACAGCTATGCGACCAATGTTTCAAGAAAAAAATATTTCTTTGCCATATCTTAGCTTTGAAGCACAAGAGAAGGTAAACTTATATACAAGTCAGTTAGTGTATTTCAGTTCTGCTAAAAATAAAAGCAAGACTGTGGGTACAAAGACAGACATAGTTATGGCTAGTTGGTTTCCAATGAGAGCCATAAGAAGAATGCAAAAGGAACGCTTTGCAGAGTTAGGGTACGATTATAATCCTAGCTTTGAAGGGTACGAACCTAGTAGTATAGATTTAGATAATTGGAGTTAAATGCCTTTAGATAGCAAAAAGTTATATGACAAGATAGATTACCTAAGAGTAATCAATCAACAACAAATGATTGATAGGTCTAGGATTCGTGACATTATGAATGGTGGTGAAGCTGCAGTTAAAGCACTTCTTGGTAATTCAGTCAATGTAGAGTATCACGAACTACCTGCACCTAATTTATTTTTAACAGCACTAGAAAGATTTGCACAAAAACTAGGTAGAAGTCCAGATTTAAAAGTTGATATTATAAATGAAAAAGATAGCGAAAGAGCTAGAAAAAAATCAGAGAAACTAGAAAGAATAGTTACCTCATACGATAAATTTCAAAAACTACACATGCAGTTACCACAAGCTGCAAGATGGTTACCTGGTTATGGTTTTATAGCATGGACTATAGGACACAAAAGAGATAAAGATGGTAATCCATATCCTTATGCTGAATTACAAGACCCATTTAGTTGTTACCCTGGAATATTTGGTAATGACCAACAACCACAAGAATTAGCAATAATTCGTAGAGTGCCACATACAATATTGGCAGAACAATATCCAAATGCTAAACAGTACATATTTGCACAAAAAGAAAATGATGATGGTTTTCAAAACCCATATTCTGCACTTATAGATAGCACAGATAGAGCAGGAGGATGGGCTAACTCTACAGGACATGGCAAGGTTGTAGTTGAGTATAGAGATATAGAAGGAACTTATGTATTCCTACCTGAAAATAAAAAAATAATAGATTTTATGCCTAATGTATTAAAGTCAGGTCCTTGTTTTGTTGTAGCTAAAAGATATGCGTTTGACCAAATGCAATCACAGTTTCAACACATTACAGGTCTTATGGCAAATATGGCAAAGATTAACATACTTGGAACTATTGCTATGGAAGATGCAGTATTTACAGAAACAAACATTGTTGGAGAAATAGAGTCAGGAAAATATAGAAAAGGCAGAGCTGCTGTAAACTATTTAACACCTGGTTCGCAAGTGTCTAAGCCAGTCAATAATCTACCATATCAATTATTTCAACAAGTAGATAGACTTGAAAGACACCTGCGACTTGGTGCAGCATATCCAGTATCTGATGATGGACAATCACCTAACGCATTTGTTACAGGTAGAGGTTTAGAAGAACTAGGACAATCTGCATCATTACATGTAAGAGAATATCAAGGAATATTACAAGAAGCATTACAAGAATTAGATGCTAAAAGATTAGAATATGATGAAACTATGTTTCCTGGTGTGCGTAAACCTATTGCAGGTAGGCACAAGGGAACTGCGTATAAAGAATCTTATACACCTACATCAGATATAAAAGAAGTTTATGAAACAAGAAGAGTGTATGGCGTTATGGCAGGTTTTGATGAGCCACAAAAAATTATTACAGGGTTGCAATTAAAACAACAGGGAATAATAGATACACAAACATTACAAGAAAACATGGATGGGTTAGATAACATATCTAAAATACAACAACGAATATCTGCAGAAAAAGCAGAAACAGTATTGTTTGAATCATTAATGTCACAAGCAGCACAAGGTAACCCTAAAGCTACTATGGCAGCAATAGAGATAAGAAAAGACCCACAAAAAATGTCGGAGATACTAGATAAATTTTATACAGCAGAAGGTGAAGAACCTAGTCCAGAAGAACAAGCATTACTTGGACAAGGTGGACCACAAATTCCTGGAGGTCCAGGTGGTCAACCTGCAGGTATAGAACAAGTATTAGGTGCATTAGCAGGAGGTCCTGGTGGACAACAATAAAGTAACAAATATATTTTTTGACATGATTAATCAAGAAGATTGGTCAGAAGATGTATTTACAGGAACAAAAGAAGATGAAGAGATGGTTGTTTCAAAACAATATATAACTTTACCTACACCACACCCAGACTTTTTTATACATTTAACATTTGAATACGAATACAATCCAGAGTTAGGAAAAGATTTATGGTAAGAAAAAGCAAAGCGTTAAAAGAAGCAACTGATACTGACATGACAGGTGGAGGTGCATATCAAGATATTGTTGCACCACCAAGAAAAGAAGGCGACCCAACAGGACAAACAACTGCTATAGAAAATCAAATAGCTGCAGTTGGTGGTACACCGCCTATGGATGGTGGTCCTCCAGGTGCAATACCAGGTCCTAGACCACAACCTATGTCTTTATCAGCACCTACACAAAGACCTAGCGAACCTGTTACTGCAGGTATTCCTTTTGGTCCAGGCAACAATGGTCCACAACCAATTACTACAAATACAGTAGATAATTTTTTGATGGCAGCAAGAGAGGTATTTCCAGACCCTATATTTGACCAATTATTGGATTCCTAAATGGTCAAACCATATTTTTTTATACCACCTGAATTAGAGGAATATTACTCTCAACAATCTACTGCTAACAGAAAAGAAGTAGAGTTATTTAAAAAACAAATTACTCCTGAATTAGCACAACAAGTTGCAGATGTAAGTCGTGCATATCCTACGCTAGATAAAAGATTAGTGTCTTACTTACCACAAATGGGTGTAGATGCAGATGATGAATTGTTGTTAGATATAGCAGCTAAACAATTTTCTTCACAAGAAAAACAAGATAGAGAAAAAGTATTAACAGATGTAAATCGATTTAAAAGATTTACTCAAATGTCGGACTTAAAACTTACACAGGGATTTGAATGGGTATCAAGAAGTTTTAAATCTGCTGCAGTTGCATCACAAGCTACAGATACACCATTACTAGAAGGTGTTTTAAAAAGTGGTTTGTCAGGTTTTGCACTGCAAAAAAATGGTCCAGACCAATTACGAAGAAAATTATTAGGAGATACTTTTGCTGATGCGTATAACGAATCAAAAGAAAAATATGGTGCAACAAGATACACACGAGCAAAAGAATCACAAGAAAAATATGGTGTAAGAAACTTAGGTACTGGGTTTTTTGCAAACAGTTTAGATTTAACACAAACAGAAGGATATAGACAAGCATTAAATTTAGGTTACAGTCCTGCTAGAGCTAGAAAAGAAGCAGCAAAAATATATGGTGATTCTGTTACACAAGATTTTGCTAAAGATGAAAATCAATTTAAATATGACACAAAAGTAGCAGGAGATGTCAACATATCACCAGGTAGAATACTTGCAGGAACATTTGCACCACAGGGTTCTGTAGGTTATTCGTTAACATCAGCATTAGTAGATGGTGTATTTAGATTAGGTGCTGACCCTACAAACTTGTTATTTATGTATGGTTCAGGTGTTAAAACAGGTGCAAGAGCAATATTGTCTAATGCAGAAAGAGCAGCGTATGTTAATAAAACTACAAAAGCAGGTAGAGCAATAAGAACTATAGCACCTGGAAAAACAGGTAAAGAAGCTAGAAGGCAAGTATTTGGTAAGACTGCAGATGAAATATTAGATTCAAGATGGGGTAAAGATTTTATAACAGGATTAAGTAAAAATGATTCTATTGCAAGATTAAACGACATACCACAACTTAGAAACATAGACCCTTATGTTAAAAAATTATTAGTAGGTGTTAAAGATGAAGATGTTATGCGTGAAGTTGTTAAAAGTCTTATGCGTGGTGGTGATTTAGAAGGTATATTACTAGCACCATACTCTGGTACTTTTTTTAATGCAAAAGTAATGAATGAGTTAATTAATACAAGACCACTTAATAAATTACCTATGCAACCAAAAGCATTATCTGTTTTAGCTAACAATTTAGCAGAAGCAATAACTGGTGGTTCTGCAGATATAGCACCACTTCGTAGAACAGTAGGTGCGTTAATAGGTAAAAAAACAAACAACCAATTTGGTGGTGTAGTTGGTTTAGGTGGACAACTTACAGGTGTGTTACCAGTAAAACTTAAAAGAGCATTTGGATTGGCACCTACAAGAATTGCATCTATAAATCTTATGACAGAAACAGCAGATAACTTAGATAGGTTAATGAAAGTTTCTGGTGCAGGTTATAAAGAAAGAGATGAAATTATATTTCAATTACTAAAAGCTAAAAATCAACAAGATGTAAATGCTGTAGTAAATAGCGTATTTAGAACAATGACTAAATCTATAAAAGATTCTAATCCTGATTTAGTTGATGAAGGTGAAATATTTGATTACATAACAAAAGTGTTTCAAGATGAAAGCAGAGAGAGAATGTACTTCTATGGTGAAAAAGGAATACCAATGCAGTTTCCTGGCACAAAAATAAATACATCATCATTTGTAGATGAAGCAGGAAACATTATTGATGAAGTAAACGAAGCAGTACCTACAGCTTTTTCTTTAAGAGAAATGGCAGAACATTATGCTGTATTACCAGATTACGAAGATTTACTTAGAGCAACATCTATGTTTAGAAGAGTAGTTGGTCCAAAAGGTAGCAGGATGAGAGAAGGTTTTAGTAAACCTACAACATGGGAAGATGCACAAGAAATACTTAAATATGCAAAAATACCAAGAAGAGGTTTTGAAAAATCATGGAGAACAAAAGGTATAGAACAAATTGCACCTGAAGGCAGACTTCGTTTTATTTATAATGACATAGTACAACAAAGAGCATTAAAACCTATGTGGATGCTTAGAGCAGCATTAGCAATTCGTGTGCCTGGAGAAGAACACATGAGAATGTTTTTTAAAGGTGCACCTTCTTTAGTTAATCATCCATACGAATATCATTTGTTAAATCCATTTATGATGAAAATGTTAGGCAGGTCAGACAATCCAACAATACAACTTGTTAATGCACAAAAAGAAGTTTTGTACACAACAAGAATAATGAAAGATGAAATAGCTGACACAGTAATATCATTAGGTTCAGATGAGTTTTCTGATGGTTTAAGTAAAGTTACATTTCCTGAAATACAACAATTAATTAAAACAACAAACTTAGGTGTCAACATAGAAGGACAAGTGGGTAGTCGTTACCTTAAAGCAGCTTTTGAAGGTAATGATGCTAAGTGGTGGGAGTTTGAAGATATAGGAGAACTTAAAACACTTAAAGATGATGGTGTTATAAACAGAAAAACTGTTGATGAAGTTGGTAATGAATTAGGAGATATTGTAACAAGTGGTGAATCACAAGGTGGTTCTGTAGCACTTAATAATAAAAATAAAGCTAGATATGAAAATAATGTTATTGCTTATGTATCTCCCTACAAACCATATCAGAGAATTATTAATGATGAGTATTTAAACAACCAGGCATTAATAAACAATACTGACAGAAAAGGTGCTTTAAAAGTTATATTAGAAGATTACATAACTGACCCTAAAATAAAAAGTTTATTAGAAAAAGAAAATCATGTGTTTGGATATTGGTGGGATGATTCTACAAAAGAATGGTTTTTTGATATTAGTGTTGCTATGCCAAAGATTACAAAAGAAGGTGATTTAGCACTTAAAGATACAATACGACAAATACAAAACTCTATGATTATAGGAATTAAAGGACACCAAAAATCTATATTTATACCTAGAGATGTTATTGACAGCTTAGGTAATGCAGTTCCTAAAGAATTAAACGACTTGTTGTTTGAAGTAGATGAAGGTTATTTAGTTAGTCTTGTAGATGATATAAGTGGTAAACAAAGGACCATACAAGATACGCTTACATCTGATGTAGATTTATACACAGTTATAAACAAAAATGTATTGGAGTATTTGTATGAAGAAAACTTTACAGTAGCTAAACAAATTATTGATTCTAAACCTGGAACATTTGCATCTGCTAGAGTTACTGGTCAATTTTTTAAACATACAGATGAATTTATGAAAGCATCTGCAGACCAATCTATTATACAAAGACTTAGACCAGGTAGAACAAGAAACAAAATTAGAGATGATTTTTACGACACTGTAACTAAATATGATGCTAGTGGCAACATAAGACCTGAATGGTGGAGATTTTTTACAACAAAAATATTAAATTTTGCAACAGATGAATTACATATTCGTGTTGCTAGAGATGGTGTAGAAGAAACACTTAACTGGGTGCAAAACACTAAAACAGGTAGAGAGTACATAGACCAAATAATATCTATGTCAGAAGATTACAAAATGCGTGGAGAGTTACTTAAACCAGGTGGTTTAGAAAAGTATGTCAAAGCTGCAGCATATAGAATTGGTCAATTACAAGGTAATCCTAGTCTTAAAATATTTGATGATGCAGGTAATGAAATACTAAATAGATATTCTGACATACTTAAAAAAAGCGACCAGGGTGAGTTTTTATTTCACAACTACGAAGTTGATTTATCACAAGGGTCAAGACAAATACTAGATTTTATTGCTAATGGTGGATTTATAGATGGAGAAGATTTTGTAGAGTATGCAAGAAAAGTAAATGTTAATACTGCTAAAAAATCATTTGTTAATCAATTTATGCCATCATTAAAAGCAGCATTTCAAAAAGATATTGTAGATAATAAATTAGGTGCATTTGAACTTGCAGGAAACATGAACAAAGAGTATATGACAGATGGTGTCAATGCACAAAACTTAGGAGAAGCATTAGATATATTTTTAAGAGATGCTTATAGCTTGTTACTTACAAGACCATCAGATACATTAAACAGAGAACCATTATTTAAATGGGCATATTTTCATTTGTCTAAAGAAGAAATAGCATTTCTTAACAAAGATGCCAGACAAGAATTAGGCGTGTTTGCTAATAAATGGTTAAAAGGTTCAGAGTTAAATGATGACATACAAAGACTTGTTCGTGAAACTCCATTAGACCCACAAGAATCTATATTGACTTTAGAAGATATGGACTTACGACTTAAATCAAAAGCATTAGAGTTTGTTAGTGATTTGTTATATGCAAGTACAACTAGACATGTGGCATCAGATTTAGGAAAAACTTATGTTCCATTTCCAGAAATATGGGCAGAAGTTCCTAAGACCTGGAGTAATTTAATAAAGGATAATCCACAAAAGTTTTACAGGGCAAGTTTAGCTATAGATTCTGGTAAAGAAGCAAAACCATGGGATAGTAAAAATGGATTTTTTGAAGAGGACCCAGTTACAGGTGAGTTAATGTTTCATTGGTTAGATGTATTTAATATTATGACAATGGGTATTCCTAAATTATTAAACAGAAAACTAGGTATTGATGCTGCACCTATGCAACAAGCATTTTTAGGTGACAACTACCAAGAAGAAGGTGTAAGAGTGAAACCAGAAGGTTTTGTGTCTGGTCTTAACTTAGTGTCTGCTAATGGTTATTCACCTGGTTTTGGTTGGTGGGTAACAGTACCATACAGATTATTTAGTAGGCGTTATGGTGTAAATCCACCAGAGTTTGTAGAGGAATTTTTGTTAGGTTCTTTTGGAGATAGAAAACAAAGATTTGGAATACTTGACCAAGTAGGTTGGGCTAGAGATATTATAAAAGGTTCAGATGTTGCAAGAGATGTATTAGATGACCCAGAGTATGATGAAGCATTTAATAGCACAGTTATGGATATTTACACAATGTTATATTACGCAGGTGAATGGACACCAGATGATGCTGCATCACAAGACAGAGCATGGGAACAAGCAGAACAAGCTGCATCAAATCACTGGTTTTTTAGAGGTGGTGCTAAGTTTGGTTTGCCAACAGGAATACAACCTAGGTATGAACTAGAAGATAAAAATGGTAGATGGTGGCAAATACAGGCATTAACTAAATCATATAGCGATATGTTGATAGAAAACGATTATGACTATTACTTAACAACACAAGCATTTATAGAAAAGTATGGAATAAATCCTGTACCACTTAGAGAAAGACAAACTGCAAGAATTGGTAATAGACCAGTTACTGAAGATTCTTATAGATTTTGGTCATCAGTAGAAAATGAAAAACATTTAAATGCGTTTCCTCTTACAGGTATATATCACTTTCCAGATAATTATGATGATGAGTTTTCTTATGAAGGATATTTAAATGCAAATGTAAAATTAAAACCTGCAGTATATGGTGATTTATTGAACCAAACATTATTGCAATTAGAAATAAAAAACGAAAAGAAAAGAATTAAAGAAGCTAATCCTGCTATTTCACGAGATGATTTAACTGCACACATGGCAGCTTTTACAGAAAGAAAAGTACAAGAGTATGGTGTATTACCATTTGGTTCATTAGGAGAAAGTGTAGATACTGCAGACTGGAAACAAAAAATAGTAGAAGCACAACAGTGGGATGATGATGAGTTTTTTAGTCAAAGTCCTACAAACACACCATTACAAGAATATCTAAAAGAAAGAAATAGATGGGTTAGGTTACAACAACTAGGTGGTACATACAAAGGTGTAACTGTTGACCCAAAAAATGTTCTTACAGGTGCATATCTAACAAGTGAAAACAAAGAGTTTGGAGATGCAATAAGAGCTAACTTACACAGTTTTGCTTTAGAATTAATGAATAAGTATTCATATCCTGACTATTATTGGAGTAGTATGTATTATGGCGTATTTTACAGAGAAGTAAACAACAGACTTTATGGAGATAATTAATGGGTGTATATATATCAGAAGTTAGAGATGAACGAGAATTAACATTTAATGAATTAGTTAATTGGTATCAAGAAAATCCTGATGAATTAATTGGTAAAACTACACAAGATATAATTGAAGATATTGTAACTGTAGTAGTTGTTGGTACATACACAGGAGAAGGAGTAGGAGAAAATCTAACAATACAAAAACTTATGGATAGAGGTGTTGATTTCGGTCTAAATGGTGGCAACATAAGTTATGAACAATCAATGTTAGATGCACCATCACTAGGTTTTGTAAAAAGTAATAAACAATATCAAGGTAGATTAGTACAAATAAATGACTTAAAAGGTATTCTTCACAATTTACAATTTGATGTAAGTCAAGCTATGTCAATAGCTATAGGTTTAGAAAATTCACAAGAAATTGAAAACTATGATTTTAGTAATTTAGTAACTTTAAATAGTACATTTGCATTTCCAGACAATATAAAATCATCTATAAATATATTTGTTGGCGATTCGGAACAAACTGGTTTAAGTGTCGGTGATTTTATGCCAGTTGATGAAACTGACCCTTATACAGGACAACCGATATCTTTTTATTATGGAAACACACCAGGATATACAGCAGTAGAAGATGGTTCATTTATTAAAGTAGGAGATGAATCTGCTGAAACTGTAAAAGATGCTAATGGAAATGTTGTTAAATCAGTATTTAAATTAGGTGATGCAGAAGAGTTACTGTACTCATTAAGCAATACAGAGATAAAAGAATTACAAGACCTTATGATATTTTATGATAGGGAAACATTTGAAGGATTAATAGAAAGAGATGGATTTATTAGTCCAGGTAATCCAGAACTACAGTTTATTGCATTGTTAATGGAAGAAGGAAACAACAGTATATTAATGAATGCACTAAATCCAGATGCGTATGACAATGTTGTATCTAATTATAATCCAGAAGTATCTGACTGGAACAACCTAGGTTTTGGTGCAAGTAAATCCAATGTTGTAAAAGGCATTGTAGACAAAACATTAGAGATTAATTCTTTAGATGCAGTCATGGGTGTTGGTTCAGAATATTGGCAAAATAGAGCATATAACTTAGTAAATCCTAGTCCAATAGAAATGGAAGCAGAACTACAAAAATATTTTAATGCTTTAGGACTAAATATGACATCTAGTGATGCTGTAAGGTTTGGACAACATTTGTTAGACACAAGAGCAACAGAAGCTAAAAGACAAACAGAAATAGCAAAGCAAGTAGAAATGTTTTTGTCTGGCACAAGATTGTTAGAATCACAAGCGTTAGTCACAGAAATGCCAGAACCACTAGCACCAGGTGCAGATGCTATAGAAAAACAAGCATATAATAAAAATTTAAAATTGTATAACGAATACATACAGGCAAAAGAAGAAGGAAGAATTAGAACTGTTGCAGGTGTAGGAGAATTTATAGCACCTACTGAAGAAGAAGTACGAGAACGATATAATATGCCTGAACTAGAAACTTACAATTCTGAATTAGAGTTTAATAAAATATTAGAAACAGGACTTGCAGATAGAATAAGTGCTGTTAACAATGTACAAGCACTTAGAGAACAAAGTGCAAAATTTCAAAATAGATTTTTAGCAGCTAGACAATTTATGACAGGGGCATAATGGAAGAAGAAAACAACAACACAGATGTATTCGGAGAACTTGATTGGTATAAAGCTAAGACAGTAGAAGAAATGCGTAGTGACCTTATTACTATGGCTAAAGGTGATTATTTTAGTAATGAACAATCTTATGTTTTTAAGGCAAGTGGAAAAATTGTTATTAGAAGTGGTGAAGAAATTAACGACCAAGCACCTGAAGGTCCTGGTCCAGAAGAATACGAACAAATGAATGATGAACAAATAGTTCAACAATACATTACAAGAATTAAAATGTACCCACCATTAGTACAGATAGAAAATAAAGAAGAATTTGCTGAAGCATATTTACCTGCGTTAGACAATATGAACAATGTTGCTGCTGTGTTTAGTGGAGATACTCATCTTAATTATGGTAATGGCATGGAATTAGCATCAGAAATACAAACAGGTGCTATTACAGATTATATTGCTACTGGTTTTAAAGATACAAACGAATTTTATGATTGGTATTTAAGTGATGTAGCAAACATTCAAGTAGTATTACAACCAGGACAAAAACAAGCAGAAGATTTTAGTATTGTTGATGCAGGGTTTTATGATAATGAAGAACCATTTGATGACCCTATGTCTACACCTAATACTAAGTTTCCAAGAAAACCTGAACAACAAGAAGATGTACCCAATACTAAATTTCCTAGACCAGAATTTTCACAGTACAACAGACCAAATAAATTTGCAATTAATCCTGATGAGCAACCATTAAAACCACAGGTTAATCCTTTACAAAAAGGACAAGACTTTATAGATATAATGGCAGACATGCGTAGGATAAATCCCAAAGTTACCAAAAAAAATAATGTAGAAAGAAGGAGATTTTTTTAAATGAGTACTCATTATTTTTTTACAGAAGCAGATGAAACTGAAGTAAAATTTATGTTAGAAAAAAACGCTAAAAGTTTATATAAATATGGTGTAGATAATGAAAAACCATGGATTGTTTTTACAGACCCAAATCCAGAAATAGAAGATATACAAGATGCTATGGACTTACTTAGTGGTATATAAATGTCAGAAATAGATACTGGATTAGAACAAAAATATTTATCAACTCTACAAGATTTTTTTAACTTGTATGCTGTGACATTAAAAGAATATTTAGCAGAATATGATTTTGCAAAAATTCTAGATATAAAAAATGGAATAGAAAGTTCTAAAACAAATACACAAGGTCAAAATGCAAAAAGATTTTTTGAAACATTAGGGTTGCATCAATACAAAGGTATTAAACCTAATGCTAATAAAGATAACTTTGATTTTATAAGTGCAATTGATGATTTTTCTTTATCAAGATTAGTAGATATTGAAGAACCACAAATGGGTGATTATTTAAATTTAGATACAAAAGGTTATTCAATACATCAAGCAGTATTAGATAGAGTAATTGGAATAATGATGGGAAATGATGTTTATGCAGGTAACAGTAAAGAATTTAATTTTATGTCTTTAAAGTCAGGTTTCCCAGAACTATATGATGCTTTAACATGGAGTTTTATAAATAATCATTTATCTATGTCAGGAGAAATGACACACATTAGTATCAATGGTGATATGTTCACATATTCAGAAATTAAAAATTTGTTAGACATAGAAGGTATTCCTTCTGAAAGAGTGTCTGGAGTAGATTTACTAAGAGCATTGTTTCTAGATTATGGTGGTGATGAAATGGATATAAATATGACACCAACAATGTCTTTTAAAATGAAAGTAGGAGAAAAAATTAGGGGAGTTATGGACCCAGATGCAGTAAAAATATTAGATACTATAGAAACAGATTTAGGTGGTCTGCCTGGTGGGTCAGTACATGGTGGCGTTACTTTAGAAAAATCTCAAATTACAAATCCTTTAGATAATTTAGGAAATAATAAAAATTTAATAGAAGTATTATTTAAAAATATATTTCAAATGACAGATGAACAAACAAAACTGTTGCCAACTCTGGACATTGATGAGTTAAAATTAATTGCAGATAAACTAAATATACCTCTCGACAACATGATGCACATTGATTGGGATTTTATGCAGGTCGCATCAGCAGATGGATTTTTACCATTTTTAAATGACCCTGCAGTGTCAGGAAATGCAAGTAAAAGCAAGTTAAAATCTAAAACATTACCACCATTATTTAAATTAGTTAACGATTTTATGGGTCACTTTAAAACACATAATATTTCAGTAGAATCAACTGCAAGTAAAGCTCTTCCACATTTAATGAATATGTACCAAGAACTTGGTGCCATGGTTATAGATGATTATCCTGCTTTTAGAAAAAACTACACAGGTTCAGGTACAGGTCATTCTACATCAGCAGTTCTCATACTCCCTGAATATATGTTAAATCAAAGTGTTCATAAAAAGATTCTTAATCCAGGGGAAAAATTCTCTATATGGAATGAAAATATTAGACAATTAACAAAAGATTTTAAATGGATAGATGTTAATGGTGAAGAAAAAATAATTAGAAAAGGTGAAATACTTTTAGATAGTCAATTTAAAACTTTAAAACAAATGGCAAAAAGAATGGGTATTGAATTACCAGAATCACCTGTAAGTAGAGTTCGTGGTGGTAACAAACCAGGAAATGTTCCAGTAGCAAAATTAGGTTATGGAAAATCTGCAATTAATGCAAGGTTTGGTTCTTTTTCAGCAGAACAACTTATTAGAACAACTAATATGTTAACCAGAGATTTCAATGCAAGCAGTGTAACACAAGCTGCTTTAGGTTACGAAATAAAAGAATTTACTTATAAAGATTGGGATAAATCACCAGGTAAACCATCTATATATACAGATTTTTTTACTAAGTTAAGATTGGCACTTCGTGATATAGGTACTGAAGAACTATTTTTAAAACAAATAGTAAAGACATTATTTAATGGAGAATTTATTGATGGAGATGCACAACAAATATTAGCTGTTCCTATACCAGAAGAAGCAGGATTTACATTTATTCCTTTAGGTTCAATGTCAACAGATGATATGTTAAACCTTGCATACATGAAACAAGGTAATAAGAATTACACTCCAGATATATATTTTGGTGGAAGTATAGGCAAAGTAAGTTACACACCTGAACTTGTAGAAGGTTTTAGAAACATTTTATTCACAGAAGATTTATTAGAATTTTTTAGTAGTAATGTTTCTAAAATTGTTTCAGTTCCACCTGTAGGGTTAGAAAATGCTGATGGTGTAAAGCCGACAGCATCTACAGTATATTCAATACAAGACATGTTTAATAAATCACCTAAAACATTTTTAAATTTATTTTTAGAATACCGAAACCGAACAGGTGATGAAGTATTTGATATATTACCTAATGCAGTTTTAACAAATTTAGAAAGATTAACAAATAAAATGTATCGTGATTCTATTACTATAGATGATTTACCAGATAAAGATGTCAATGGGAACCCTATAAATTATGAAACATTGTTGACTGATGGATTAGGGTATGAAACTATAATGGAAACTTTAAACAAACAATTAGAAGATTTAGGATTAGAAAAACTTGATGATGATTTGTCTGCACCAGTTAGGGTAAGACAACAAAGATTATTACAAAACCGAGCAAGTGCCAGAGCAGCAGGTGCAGTTAATAACCAAACACCATACTCAGTATTAATAGATATAATAAATAATCCAGATAATACTATTACTTATCACGACACACCTCATTTAGGTAGAAATGTAGATGATGCAGCAGATGGAGTTGATGCTTTAGCTAACTTCTTTGACCTTACTGAATATAGTGATTATGAGTTATCAGTTACTGGTTTAGCACAAGGTCCTAGTCACATGGATGGTAAAGATATTAATGAAGCTAAAACTACTATAGCAAATTTAGTTACTGGAAACCCAACTGTGTATGGCAATTATTCTTTTAAATTCTTAGATAGATTTGATGGAACTACAGCTATTCCATTTTTAAATGAAAACGCAAAAGATGTTTTTAAGAAAAATTTATTGATAAGTAATAGGATTTACAGTAGTAGAGGTGGAGGTCTTGATTTTTTAAATAGATTAACTTCACCAAAAACAAAAGTTTTATTTTTTGATGTATCTCCAGTGCAAACAACTGCTGTGTTTAAAAACAAAATACACATGTTAGAATTTGACATAGGAATTGGTGAAAAACTACCTAATAATAAAGAACATATAAATAGAATTTATACACAAGTTGCTTATGAATTTGATGAAGTGACAAAACAGTTAAAAATACATCATTATGTAGATAATATTCCTAATGACCAAAATGACTTTCAGGGAAGCGTGGTAAGAAACCAAGGTAATATAAATAATATATATGCTATTAAAGATTCAGCAATAATAAAAAGTTTAATGGACTTGCATGGTGTTACTGATGAAACATTAGTAATAGATGGTGAAGGATTTCTGCCTTTGTCACAAGGAGTACAAACTGTAGCAGATGGTAATTATGATACTGTTACTGTTGTACCAGGTAGAATAGCACATACATTTAAGTTAGTTGGAACAGAGGACCCTGACCCAGATTCTAGTATGTACACAAAAACATTATCGGAATCTAATGCACCATTACTACGAAGTAGAAAAGTTGGTACATTATGGGGTATATTTTCTGATTTTGCTATTAATGAAACTGGAGTAGAAAGGATAACAGAGGAATTTAATTTTACAGGTGATATGTTGTCTGATTCTGATGTAAGATTACAACCTGTTATTAATCATCCTAATTTTTATATAACAAAAATAAAAAATGAAAATCTTTCAACAGATTTTATTAATAACGCATCTACATTGTTTGAACCCTTTGGTATGAAACAAGATAATATAAGTGGTTTTAAAATTTCAAATGTACACATTTTGTTTGAAACAGCAGAAGGACAAAACATAGAATTAGTTGGGGATTTAAATCAAGATTTAGTTTTAACAAGAGTTTCTAGTTATAACAGTGACACTTTGGATAGAGAGCAAGTTGGAAATGTTATTCAAGAAACAATCAAAAAAAATTATCCTAATTTAGAAGAATTAACTGATTTAGAAAGAAACGCTTTAAGAAATAACTACTTAACATTTCCAGAATTGGACACCACAACTGGTAAACAGGTATTAAGTTCTTTAAGTGGTGGTGAATTAGGAGAATTTAAAGTAAAAAAAATACAATTTCTTGACAGCACTTTGAATGCGTATGGCGATACAGAAACAGCACTAGAGATAAATCAAGTATTTAAAGATTTAAGAATTAGTTTTGATGATAGTAGTGGAACAGGCGTTCATACATACAACCCTTTTGTAACAGAAATAATGGAAAGTAATTCGTACATGGGAATGAATGATAGAGATTCTAGTCTTAGACAAAACCTCTTTCAATCTGGAGTTGAAACTATAGAAGCAAATTCATTTAATGAGCTGTTTACAATTTATGTTGACAATATGTATGGTCCAAAATCTCGTAATTTATATCCTCTTAGAGGTAGATACCCTGCACCTTTAAGAAATCAAGATGTTATTAGTAATTTTACAAATATAAGTTTGGAACCAGATATTGTAAGTGGTCCAGAATACACAGATGGTTTAACTAGGCACAGTCCTGTTACATCCTCTGATATTGCTAAAGCTGCTAGGTTGTCAGGTTCTGCTATGAAAACAATATTAAAACCAGTTGGTGGTGCATTTAAATTACTAGAAAAATTTGATGTAGCTGACAAAATAGTTATGAAATCAATCAAACCTGTTTCAAGTGCAATAGCTAAAGGTGTATCTATGACAGGAGGTAGAGCAGCAATAGCAGCATTAGGTGGTGCTGCAGCAGTAGGAACTATAGGTGCAGGACTAGCAACAATATATGCTGCACAAGAATTGTATTTACTCGCACATGGTCTTATAAAAGAAGGTGATTTATTTAGTGATACACAGAAACTAATGAAAGAATTAAGGGATGACAATCAAAGTGATGGTGCCTGGAAACGATTTTGGGTAAGCACTGGTAAAAATGCTTGGAAAGGTTTAGAGTGGCAACAAGACCATTCACTATCAGGATGGGTAGAAGAAAAATTAATGAGTGGTGCAGGTATGGCATATAATGAAATAATTGAAAGAAGAAATAATAATTATAATTATGTACAAGAAGTTGCAAGTTTTGCTAACAATAATGAAAGTATATTTGACAATGTTAATAAATACGACCCACAGTATAACGAAAACTTTGACAATATAAATAAGCATATAAATATGTCTACGCAAACTTTGGGAACACCAGAACATAAAACAAACTTAAATACACAACTGAATAATATAACTAAATATGGAGTGTGGAACAATTCTGAAGATTTATTGTACAATGGTAATGAAGAATTTTTAGCTACTGTAGATAATTACATTAAAATAGCTGAAGCATACGAAAGTATAGGATATTAATGGCAGATTATTTTGTTGATGAATTTATAGAACCAAATGAATTAATACAAATTGGAGATAGTTTGTATGGTGTAATTTACATGACAACATCATCAGGTGGTAGTTTACCATTATATATAAGAGTAGATGAACCTTCTATGTTAAAAGAAGGAGTTAAACCAGATATGGTGTTTGCAACTATAGAAGAAGTTGAAGAATATAATGGTGAGTATGTCTTTATGGAGTATCAGTTAGGGTATAGCGAAGTTATGACACTTGCTGAACAATCTGCAGCAAACACAAGCACTGATAAAATTCTTAATATTACACAAGACCAGTTAGAGTACAACGCCAAACATATTGGCGACCATTATTCAGATTTAGATATGCAGTATGCTTTTGCATTATCAGCATTGTTAGGTCTTGATACTGTACCTACAGAGTTGTTGTCAGAAACATCTTGGTATAAATCACATCCCTCTGATGCAGCTAGAGCATGGGCAGAGTTTTCATTTCAAAATGAAGAAGAAGCAACACAGATAATTAATGATAACTTAGCTTATTATAAATTAGAAGCAGGTGAAAAAGGATTAGCAGGTGCAGAAATTAACAATCTTATTGTTGATTTAAATAGTGCTGTTACTACAGGAAAAATAACAAAAGCTGAAGCTAACGAGATAATTAAAAATTTAGGTGATTCTGCTAGAAGAAACCTTATGGGTGGTGATAGTGTAATACACGAAGATTTCCAAAAATACATTGGAAAGATAGAAGAAACTAGAGGTGGTTATTCTGCTGCAGAAATACTTGTGTTAGATTATGGTGGACCATTGTTACTAGATGGATATAAAAATAATGGAAAGTTAGATGAGATAGCTGCAAAACTTAGATTAGATGCAGAAGGTGGAACAAATAATAACGAAATATTAATTAAAGAAGATTTACAAAAAGCTGCTGATGTTTTATATCCTTGGGCAAAAGGTAGCAAATACAATGTTTGGGCAGGTAGCTTTGAAAGTTTAACTACAAAAATACTTGGGCAGAAAACATTAACACCTACACAACTTACAAATGTAGCAAGACAAGCACAAAAATTTCAAGGAAACTACCAGGATTTTGAAACATACATGTACAAGGAATATATAGACACACCATATATTCAAGAAGAAATATTAAGTGAAGCATCTAGGCAATTACAAACTGATGTGTCTGGTGTGTTTAACGCATCTACAATATACAGGAGATAACAATGGCATCAGTAACAATATATAGGTATGACAATCTTGCAGGTGAAACATTTGATGATGCTTATGCAAGAACACAAAAAAAAGAAGATGGTTCTTCATACAGTACTGCACAAGAGTTTGCAGAAGATTTAGTTAAAAATGCTAGTTATAAATTTTCTAAAACAGAAGCAGAAGATGACCAAGTGTCAAGACAAGCAAATCAATTCAGAGTAGAAGATACTGAAACAGAAGATATAGTTGCACCTGTAGCAAAAAATACTACTAAAGAAGAAATGGCTAGAAGATACCCATATTTAGATGCAAGATTAGTAGATGTATTATTAGAATCTTATACAGTATCACAAGATATGCCAACTGCACTTGCAGACATGAGAGCTAATCCATTAATGGAAGTTATATATCCAGGCATAAGAGATGAATCAACTGGCGTATTAAGGATGACAGAAGTAGAGTACTTAACTTCTGTAGATACAATGAGTAGTTATTTAAGAGATTACAATTTAAATCCATCAGAGTTTTCTGATGACATAGTCGCTGCTATAGCAGGTAATGTATCGCCTGATGAGTTTAATACAAGGTTACAATTAGGTTACGAAGGGATTGTAGATAATATACCTGAAGTAAAAGCAGCTTATTTAGAAAACTTTGGGATAGATTTTCCAGATGAAGCAATATTTGCTATGTTTGTATCACCTACAGTTGGACAAAAAATATTAGAAGGCAACATTAGAGCAAGTCAAATACTTGCTGAAGCAGAAGTAGCAGGAATGGGAATGGTTAATGTTGCATTTGCACAGAGTTTAGCTAGACAAGGTTTGACACAAACACAAGCTAAAGAGGTATTTCAAACTACAGCAGCAGTAGCACCTGGACTTATGGGTGCAGCAGCAGGACAAGGTAGAGAACTAACAGAAGAACAAATTATAGGTTCTAGGTTAGGTGAAACAGAAGATATACAAACATTACAAAGAATTACACAACAATCAGCATCAGAATCTGCAGTGCAATTAGGTGCTGCAAAAACACAAACAGGTCAAGTAGTAGGATTAGAAGAACAATAGACTTGCACCTTTAAAATATCTGTTATACTAAACATTGACCCTGTAGTTAGGTCTGGGGGTAAAAGAATGACCTACAATTTTGTAATCGGTCTTGATGCCTACTGACAAGACCTGTCAAATTAAAAACAGTAGTGTAAGACTAAATGCAGTGGACACTTATACACCACTTGTAAAAATATCGTATAAAGAATGGACAATAGAATAATGACAGAAGAACTAAACAACTCTGACACTGGCGAAAAGAACTGGAAAGAGATGAGAGAAAAACTTAATCTCTACGAAGCGAAAATCGCAGAATTTGAAGGTAAAGAAAGACAAGAAGTTTTTAACAAAGCAGGTCTTGACACTACTAAAGGTGTTGGAAAAGCAGTTGAGATGATGTATGAAGGTGACATGACTGTTGAAGGAATACAGCAATACGCATCACATGAATTTGGAGTTGAGTTTGGGAATCAAGACAGATTACAAGATACTGTACAAGCTACAGAACAAAGTCAAGATAGACTAAACAACATACAGCAAAATTCAGTTGTAGATTTATACAACACAGATGCAGTTTCAGAGGTTCGTGATATAGAAAGAACTGGAAGTACAAGACAATCAATAGCTGCCAAACTCTCTGTTATGGAAGAAGCTAAAAAAAACAAATAGTTTTTTAACAGACTTCTTCTAAAAGTATAAGACAATTTAAATAATTTATAGGAGAAGAAAATTATGGCAGATATATCGTTAACTAATAGTACGATTTATGCACAAAATATTAATAACTTTACTGGTGAATTGTTTAAAGTTGGTGGTCAAAGAACACCTTTAATGTCTGCAGTTGGTGGTTTGAATGGTGGTAAAGTATTAAACTCTACATTTTGGCAAATCCAAGTAGAAGATAATGCAATTATCAATTCAGAACCAACTAAAGGACAAGAAGGTTCAACACCTACAGAATATCTTGGAAGAGATAGAGCAGCATATACTTATGTAACTCAAATTTTCCATAAAGGTGTACAAATGACCTACACAGCTTTAGCATCAACAGGTAACCAAAATCCTTTTGACTTATCAGCTAATATTGCTAACTCATCTGATGGAGATGGAACAACAACAGCAGCAGATAAACTAGGACTATTTGGTGGTAACCCAGTAAATGATGAATTTGCTTTGCAATTAGAAAAAGCATTGGAAAAAGTAGCTAGAGAAGTTGAATGGTTTGCATTCAATGGTACATTCGCAGATGGTGCTAATGTAACACCTGGTTCAGGAACAAGAGAGATGAGAGGTATTGCAGAATGGCTAGAGCTAAATGCTAATGCTGACAACTCTACTGCTGCATCAGCTAACCCACTCGGAGGTAATGTATATTACAACGATACAGTTGGTGATGGTTCAGGTACTGACCAAGTATTAAATTGGGATGCTATCGCAGGTGCTATGAAACGACTTTATGATGCACACGCACCATTAAAGCAACCAGTTCTCTGCGTTTCTCCTGCACAAGTTCTTGCATTAAACAAAGAACTACTTGCAGGTAATGTTGGAATTACAGGTGCAATCATACCTAGAGATAGAAGTATCGCAGGTATTGATGTTGACACAGTTGTAACCCCATTCGGTTCAATCGGAATGATGGTTATTGACCCTGATGTCTTACCTTCCAACAAAGCATTCATTCTTGACTTAGCTTATGTACAACCAGTATTTACCAATATCCCAGGATTTGGTACTGTGTTTGTTCGTGACTTAGACCAAGATGCCAATGCTAGAATTGGTAAAGCAATTTATATGGAGATGGGATTTGAATATGGTCCTCCTTCATATCATTGTGAAATTTCAGATGTAGCATAAGCTACATTATTTTCAAGATTAGGGTGGAACTCCACCTCCACCCTTTTCTTGTGCTATAGTAAGGAAAGTATGATTATTTCAAAACAAGCACTTATAGATGTTTCAGAAGATGCAAGTAATTCTGTTGGTTTTAAACTAGATGGAATGTTACTTTGTGGTATTCAATTCCCTGCAACTATGACAGGTTCTGCTGTTACATTTGATTTCTCATTAGACAATACTAACTGGGCAGATGTCAAAGAAACAGATGGAACTGATGTATCATATACAATTTCAGCAGGAGATGCAGTAAGAGTTGACCCTAGTGGTTGGGCTTTTGCTAGTAATGGATATTTAAGAATTACATCTGATGGAACAGAAGCAGCAGATAGAAGCATAATAGTTCATTTAAGACATAGTTAGGAGGACCAATGAGTACGACTATTGGTAACCTCGTAGACAGGACTTATAGAGAATACCTAGAACCAATGGAAGATTTGGTTAGTTACACAACACTTGAAACAGGTATGAATACAACAGTAACTGAAGTTGTTTTTGATGGTGACTTGTTATCTGT